>Ga0247812_10000144_pt1 | contig 87333 bp, 68 predicted proteins | sample UWRJL149409B1_FD_178011 | JGI IMG/M metagenome (GOLD analysis project Ga0247812, IMG submission 178011) | Plant litter microbial communities from Arlington Agricultural Research Station in Wisconsin, United States - UWRJ-L149-409B-1 | ecosystem: Environmental > Terrestrial > Plant litter >... | reverse complement strand
TGACGGTCGTGGGAGATGATGATCATCAGGCTGGAGCGCTGGGTCAGGATGTTTTCCAGCCAGCGGATGGTGTTGATGTCCAGGTGGTTGGTCGGTTCGTCGAGCAACAGCACTTCAGGATCGGAGAACAGTGCCTGAGCCAGCAATACGCGCAGTTTCCAGCCAGGAGACACTTCGCTCATCGGGCCGAAGTGCTGCTCGATGCCGATACCCAGGCCCAGCAGCAGTTCACCGGCACGGGATTCGGCGGTGTAGCCGTCCATTTCGGCGAACTCGGTTTCAAGCTCAGCTACGGCCATGCCGTCTTCTTCGGTCATTTCCGGCAGCGAGTAGATGCGGTCGCGCTCGGCCTTCACCTTCCACAGCTCTTCGTGACCCATGATCACGGTGTCGATCACGGTGAATTCTTCGTAGGCGAACTGGTCCTGGCGCAATTTACCCAGACGCACGTTCGGCTCGAGCATGACCTGGCCACCGGATGGCTCGAGATCGCCACCGAGGATTTTCATGAAGGTCGACTTGCCGCAACCGTTGGCGCCGATCAGGCCGTAACGGTTGCCCGCGCCGAATTTGACCGAAACGTTTTCGAATAGCGGCTTGGCGCCGAACTGCATCGTGATGTTAGCTGTAGAGATCAAAGGTTTTTCCTGCGAAGCATTCAGAGTAGCTAGGGTTGCGGCAGTACCGATTCAGTACCCGTTTCCGTTATTCAAACCACGGGACATACATCCCGGTCAGAAGCGGAAGGTCCATCTGGCAATAAGTGGACAGCAGCATATGGAGCGCTTGGCCCGAGTCTAAGTGCGCTGAGGCGGGGTTCATTCCCGTCATCAACCAAGGGGGGCGCGTAATGTTTGGCGGCGATTGTACTGGTCTGGCTCTTTAAACGATAGGGCGTTGAGGTCGCACGGGTATTTTGGCGGTATCAGCGGACATATTTTCACATCTCAATGCTAACAACTGGTTACAAGGCGTGGCTAAAATGCCCTGTCAGCCTATGCCGACAGGCATGGACTACGTTTGTTCACTTCTGGCGTGTGACGATTCCGTGAAACTCTTTATTGCTGCCATCTACGTGCTATCGATTGCCTACGTGCATCTGCGCGGGCGGGTGCGCCACAAGTTGGGGCGCCAGCTGAGCGATCATTCAACGTTTCTGGCGCCGGTCAATTGCTTCATTTACCTGTGTTCGAAAATCCCCAACAAACCTTACCTCAATCCGGCCGATTTCCCTGATCTGAGTCCTTTGCAGGCGCATTGGGAAGAGATTCGCGAAGAAGGGCGCAACCTGATCAAGGCTGGGGAGATCAAGCGCTCCCAACAATACGACGATGTGGGTTTCAACTCGTTCTTCAAGACTGGCTGGAAACGCTTCTACCTCAAATGGTATGGCGACAGTCATCCTTCAGCGATGAAACTGTGTCCCCGCACGACCGAACTGGTACAGAGCATCGGTTCGATCAAGGCTGCGATGTTCGCGGAGCTGCCACCGGGCGCGAAACTGGTTCGCCATCGCGATCCCTACGCCGGGTCGTACCGTTATCACCTGGGACTGGAAACACCCAATGATGCGGGTTGCTACATCAATGTCGACGGTCAGAACTACCACTGGCGCGATGGCGAAGCGGTGATGTTTGACGAGACGTTCATTCATTACGCCGAAAACACCACCCAGCAGAACCGCATTATCTTGTTCTGCGATGTCGAGCGGCCAATGAGGTATCGCTGGGCCGCTGCGTTCAATGGCTGGTTCAGCCGTCATGTGATGTCGGCCGCGGGCGCGCCGAATGATGCGGGCGACAAAACCGGCGGGATCAACCGGTTGTTTGCCCGGATCTACAAGATTCGACTGCGAGGCAAGGCGCTGAAGAAGCGCAACCGCAAGCTGTATTACCTGGAGAAGTGGGCGGTACTGGGTGGGTTGTTGGCGGTGTTTGTCTTGATCTGACTGATGTGTTGCGGCCCTTTGCCTCATCGCGAGCAAGTTCGGCTCCCACAGGTGACTGTTTTCTACTATTAAAGCTCGGCTCCCACCGCTGACCGGGTTTTAACAGTAGACTCCCGTCAGCTGTGGGAGCCGAGCTTGCTCGCGATGGCGTCAGTGAAATCACCCACAACCTGATAGCGATGCTTGAATTAATCAGCCACTGGAACGCTTCGTGGCTTTTTTCGCCGTAGCGGTCTTCGCGGCAGGTTTCGATTTCGCGGCAGGCTTGGCCGCCGCTTTCCCACCCAGGCTCCGTTTTAGCAACTCGGTCAAATCGATCACATCCGCTGTCTTGCGCTCTTCCTCGCCCGTCGCCGTTTCCACATCCTCGATCTTGCCTTCATTGGCTTTCTTCTCGACCAACGACATGATCTTGTCCTCGAAGCTGTCGCGATAATCCTCGGGCGACCAGTCACCGCTCATGTCCTGGACCAGGCGCTTGGCCATGTCGAGTTCACCCTTGGCCAGTTTCGGCTCAGTGACCTCGCTGCCTAATTCAAGGGTGTCGAGGCTGCGTACTTCTTCCGGCCAGCGCAACATCACCAACACCATCGCCGATTCAAGCGGCATCAGCGCCGCCAGATGCTGACGGGTGTGCAGGACCACGTGAGCGAGCGCCACTTTGTTGGTTTTGCTGAGGGTCTCGCGCAGCAATGCGTAGACCTTGCCACCGCGTTTATCGGGCGCCAGGTAGTAGGGCGTGTCGATGTTCTGCAGTGGAATCTGGTCGCTGTCGACAAAGGAAAAAATGTCGATGGTCTGCGTGGACAACGGGTGCGCGGACTTGATTTCTTCTTCGCTCAAGACCACATAACGGCCCTTTTCGTATTGCACGCCTTTGACAATGTGCTCCTTGGTCACTTCCTTGCCCGTGACCTTATTAATGCGTTTGTAGCCCACGGGATCCATGCTGCGACTGTCGAGCCAGTCGAAATCCACCCCCTGGGAAGACGTCGCCGAGACCAGCGCTACAGGGATATGCACCAGCCCGAAACTGATTGCGCCTTTCCAGATTGCCCGTGCCATGGTCGTCTACTCATGAGTGATGTTCAGGTGACCCGTGACGCTGAGCAAAAGTTTCAGCGCGTTGAAGCCCGGCCGGTCTACGGATCAATCACACCGTCAACTCGTGTTACATGTTCTGAAAGAGGTTTTAGTTAACAAAACAGAACCCCGGGCGTAGCGTGACATCGAAGACCCTATCTACGAACACGTCGAGAGGTTCACCTCAATGAACACGATTGCGTTTGGCGCCACGTTGCTGTTGTTGAGCGGCGTGCTGGGCAATATGGCCCAGGCCGACGTCGCATTGTCCTCGTCACCGCTGCTGTTGGCCCAAAGCCCTACGGGTACGTCCAGCAATCCTTACAACAGCCCGATTCGACGGGCCAACCCCAATAGCATGCAAGGCACACAGCCTGCCGCACCGGTCATTCGCGGGCCCAACACCGTGCCCGTGCCGCGTCCTCCGACACTGGATAACGGTGGTATCAGTAATGGTTATCCGAATAGAACCGTGCCCGGCAGCCCACCCAAATTCATACCCAACCCACCGCATCGGGATGCCGATACCAGCAATCGCTGAACGGCCGGGCTGAGGTATTGCCAGTTTTTTTACGACATAAGGAATTGTGCATGTTGCGAAAAACCCTCCTGGCGACATTTTGCGCCAGCGCGATACTCACCACCGCATCGCCTGTCATGGCGGCGCCGACCCAGGAACTGAAGAGCGAGCAAGGCACACTCGAAGTCACGACCATCACTCAAGGGCTGGATCATCCCTGGGCACTGGCCTTTCTTCCGGATCGGCAAGGCATGCTGGTGACCGAGCGACCCGGCAACCTGCGGGTCGTCAGCGCCGATGGCAAACTTTCGTCCCCTATTAATGGCGTTCCGAAAGTCTGGGCCAAGGGGCAGGGCGGCTTGCTGGATGTGGTGCTGTCACCTGACTTCAAGCAAGACCGCACGGTCTACCTGTCGTATGCAGAAGGCGGGGGTGAGGGTGACAAGGCCGGGACGGCGGTTGGTCGCGGTCAACTCTCCGAGGACCTGACTACCCTGAAGAACTTCAAAGTGATCTTCCGACAGGAGCCAAAGCTGTCGGTGGGCAACCACTTTGGTTCGCGACTGGTGTTCGACCGTGACGGTTATTTGTTCATCACCCTGGGTGAGAACAACGACCGGGCAACGGCCCAGGACCTCGATAAGCTGCAAGGCAAAGTGGTGCGAATCTACCCGGATGGCAAGGTGCCGGACGACAACCCCTTTGTCGGGCAATCTGGTGTTCGCCCGGAAATCTGGTCCTATGGCCAGCGCAATCCGCAAGGCGCTGCGCTCAATCCCTGGACGGGCGTCCTGTGGGAGAACGAGCATGGGCCACGGGGCGGTGACGAGATCAACATCATCGAGCGCGGCAAGAATTACGGCTGGCCGATGGCAACCCACGGTATCAACTATTCAGGCCAGCCGATTCCGGAATCCAAGGGCAAGGCCGTTGAAGGCACCGTGGCGCCGCACCATGTCTGGGAAAAATCCCCGGGTCTCAGCGGTATGGCGTTCTACGACGCCGACCGTTTCAAGGTCTGGCAGCACAACGTGTTTATCGGAGCGCTGGTGACTCAGGAGCTAATCCGGCTGCAATTCGATGGCGACCGGGTCGTTCACGAAGAACGGTTGATGGGGGAGCTTAACAAGCGCATTCGTGATGTGCGGCAGGGGCCCGACGGTTATCTGTATGTACTGACCGATGAAAGCGATGGAGCGCTGTATAAGGTTGGATTGAAGTAACCCTGCATAACGAACTTTGTAGCAGCAGGCGTCCGGCTGAGGTGTGGCGAGGGGATTTATCCCCGCTGGGTCGCGCAGCGGCCCCAAAACTTTACGACTGCTTCGCAATCGAACGGGGATAAATCCCCTCGCCACAGGCTTCGCCAGCTGCTCCAAGGTTCGGCGTTTAACCGAGATTGAATCGGCCATTGACTTGCCATCAGCGGGCAGCTAATTTCCGTACATGACTTTTACCGTATTGCGTTGCCAGCCAAGCATTATTACCGCCATTCCTTATTTGGCGGGCTAGCTCACGACTGCAGCACCCAACCCGCCCTAGAGGCGGGTTTTTACTGTCTGTCTCCTGGGTTTTGAATCAACACGGTCGGTGTAGGAACTGCCGCTCCTACGCCGGCCTGTGTACCACAGGAGATAACAATGAACAGCACTCCCTGCCAGCAAACCCTGCTTGAGCGCTACGTAAAAAAGATCCTCGCCGCGCCCGTCTACGAGCTGGCTGTGCGAACACCCTTGCAAGTCGCCCCGGCTCTATCCGCAGCGCTGGGCAATCAGGTCCTGCTCAAGCGGGAGGACCTTCAACCGACCTTCTCCTTCAAGATTCGCGGTGCCTATAACAAGCTGGTGCAGTTGAGTGATGAGCAAAAGGCTCGGGGAGTGATCACCGCCTCTGCCGGCAATCATGCTCAGGGCGTTGCACTGGCGGCGCTTGAGCTGGGAATCGCAGCGACCATCGTGATGCCCTGCAAGACTCCGGAGTTGAAGGTGCTTGGCGTGCGCAGTCGAGCGGCGGAAGTGGTGTTGCACGGGGAAAGTTTTCCATTTGCCCTGGCCCACGCGTTGCAATTGGCGGAGGAAACCGGGCGCACCTTCGTTTCACCCTTCGACGACCCGGACGTGATTGCCGGGCAGGGCACGGTTGCCATGGAAATCCTTCGCCAGCATCAGGGTCCGCTGGACGCGATATTCGTTCCGGTAGGCGGTGGAGGGTTGATCGCCGGGATCGCGGCGTATGTGAAATACCTGCGACCCGAAGTGCGCATCATCGGTGTCGAATCCGAACATTCTGCGTGTTTGGCCGCGGCATTAAGCGCGGGCACACGTGTGGTGCTACCGAGCGTTGGCACCTTTGCCGATGGCGTGGCCGTGGCGCAGATCGGTGCTTACGGATTCGAGGTTTGCCGGTTTTGTGTCGATGAAGTCATCACCGTCAGCAACGATGAACTCTGCGCCGCGATCAAGAACATCTACGACGATACCCGCTCGATCACCGAACCTTCCGGTGCGCTGGCGGTGGCCGGTATCAAGAAGTACGTGGCGCAGACACGAGCAAAAGGACAGACGCTGATCGCCATCGACTCCGGCGCCAACATCAATTTTGACAGTTTGCGGCATGTGGCCGAACGCGCCGCGTTGAACGGCGCTCCGGCCTGAGGCGACCTTTACTCTTGAACGGCTTTTTCGACTTTGCTCGATGCCGACCAGACCCGATAGCGGACGTCGACGTCTTCAGGCACGTAGAGCACGATAGGCAGCTTGCTGTTGTACCGCAGGAGGAATCCGTCGCCTACGACCGGTACAAAGTCTTGTTTCGACTTGCCATCCGGACAGGCCATCATCGTGCTCATCGGGCCGATGACTTTTTCGAGTCGGTAAAACGGATAACCCCATCCTTCGAGATTCTTCTCCTCAAGAATGCCGCCCAGGCGCTGACGATTGCAGTCCACCGTCAGCGTCTTGCCGGCGAGGATTTCAACCTGGAAGTTCTCTTCCTGAGGTTGGGACGGGAGATGAATGACCTGCCGGGTGAAACCCTGTTCAGGTTTCGGGAACGGCGCGACTTCTTCGAGTTTGGCAGCGTGTACAACGGTGGACAGCCCGGCAATTATTAGCCCGACGGTCGTGTTAAAGGTCACAGAACCCATGATGCCTCCTTGCTTGTGAGTGGGGTGAGCGGATACTGGATGTATTCCCCGCATTCTTGCTTTCGTTGCCGCTTATAGCAAACCTGTTATGAGAGGGTTGCGTTTTGCATGTGCCCAAACTGGGTTTGTTGCAAATTGCATGAGGCTTTTTTCAGTCGGGTCGCTAACGCATTGATTTGCCGATGAGCTGCACGGCGAACTTCAAGGCATGAATTATGCTGTATCTGCTCCTAAGCCGACCGTGCAGTTTATTGAGTCGGTGTCGAGTTTGATTGGCTATCTCAAAATTAAGGAGAGGGTCGCCATGTTTTTGTCTGCCTTGGAACTTCGTAACATTATTGAAAGCAGCTTTCTGCCGAGACGCTGCCAATGCACGCTGACACCCGATCTTTCGATGACCATAAAAGTTTATTCCGACGGTGCAACGGATCAGCTCGATCTGTGCAAAACCGGGATAGACGCCAAGCAACTCAATGGGAGCCGGGAGATCAATGACCTGATCGCGGGGTTGCGTTCGGACATTGACCATCGAACGCATCTTCAGACACTCCATCCCGATCGAAAAGCCCTGTAGTTGCTCGCCGTAGAATCCCACACCTCAATGTCTGGCCTGGCAACCAGGCCAGACATTGCTTCAATTCTGATAGCTGCACGCATCGGATAATTTGCGATAGGTGATTTCTGCGGGTTTGCCCGTGTTGTCGATGTATTTCATTTCCGCCGTCACCACTTTGCAGTCCAGTGTCGAAGGTTCGGTCAAGGCGACCACCTTGGACACGTGCAATGGCATTCCATAGTGATAGGGCACGGCTTGCGTCTGCGCGGGGTCGCTGGCGTTTGCGATTCCGGTAAATGCCGTGAAGGCGAGGGAAGAAGCGAGCAGTACAGTGCGCACGTTCATGAACTTTCTCCAATGCAGAAGGCTGTCAACTCGACGAGACGATCGTCGGGCCTGCCGCACTGGGCGTCAGAGAAGTCTGAGGGCGTGCGGTCCAGTAAAGTTTTGGACCGCAGTGTTAAGGGATGGTTAACCTGCTTGAGCGCCGCCTGTCGGCTGGTAGAGAGGGGTAGATATTCAACATTGCTACCGCCTGATAATCCGCTATCGCGAGCAGGCTCACTCCTACAAGGGTTTGAGGTTATATCGAGCTTTTGGCCGACACGCAACGAATGTGGGAGCGAGCTTGCTCGCGATGACGCCATGGCTTCATCAAAGATCCAGTTGATGCCGATACGGCAGATCCGGCCCCGTCTTGCTGCAGGTCAGCGCCGCCGCTTGCACTGCAAATTTCAGCATCGCCTCAATCTGCTCACGCGCCAGCCGCTGCACCCCCTCCACCGAATCCATCTGCTGCTCGGTCAGCCACGCAATCAACGCGGCCTGAAAGGTGTCGCCTGCGCCCACCGTGTCAGCAATGTCCACCGGGCGCGCCGCCACCGACCATGAACCGTGCTGCCGACTGAACACCGTCGCGCCTTCGCCTCCGCGCGTCAGGAACACCAGCTGGCAGCGATGTTCCAGCCAGCCCTCGATCACCCGTTGCGGGTCTTGTTCGGGGTACAACAGGCTCAGGTCTTCGTCGCTGACCTTGATCAGGTCGGCAAGCTCGACCAACGTCGCGATGCGAGAACGCCACAGCTCAATGTCGGGCTCAGGATTCAGCCGCACATTCGGGTCCAGGCTGATCAGACGCTTGCCACTTTCACGCTGCACCAGCGCCAGCAGCGTGTCGGCAATCGGCTGCACCACCAGCGAGAACGAGCCAACGTGCAATCCCTTCACCTCAGATCCCAAGGGCGGCAAGTGTTCCAGTTTCAATTGTCGATCCGCACAGCCTTCACCCCGAAAGCTGTAGTGAGGCGAGCCGTTTGCACCCACTGCCACCATCGCCAGGGTGGTCGGTGCGGCGAAATCCACCAAAAAATCCGGGCGCACCCCTTCGTCTCGCAGTACTTGCTGCAGGCGCCTGCCCAGATAGTCGGTGGACAACCCAGCAAACAGCGCGGCTTCCACGCCTAAACGGCGCAAGCCTACCGCCACGTTGAACGGCGAGCCGCCAGCGATGGCCTTGAAATTAACCCTGGAAGCCAGACCGCTGGCATCGTCTTCGCTGAAGAAATCGAACAGCGCTTCACCACACACCAGATACATAATTGTTCGCTCTTTAAAGTGTTGCGACATGCCGTTGATAGCGCTCATAAGCCTGCTCGAACGCTGCCACATTGGCGGCAATCGGCAGGGTTTCGCTGGCCAGGTCGAGCTTTACACAGCGCTCGCACAGATCCGCCAGGCTGTCCTCGTGTCCAGTTGCCCAGGACGTGCACCAAGCCGCCTGAATCGCCGCGCCGAGCGCTGCGGCTTCACTTTGCTCGGTGCAGATCACTGGCGTGTTCATGATATCGGCGACCATCTGCCGCCAAACCGGGCTTTTCGAGCCGCCGCCGATCAGGCAGATGCGCAGGCTTTTTAAGCCATTGTGGCGTAACAGGTCCAGCCCGTAGCGCAAACCAAAGGTGGTGCCTTCGACAACGGCGCGACACAGATTGGCCTGGGTCAGGTTGGTCATGGTCAGCCCCAGCAGGCTACCGGTGGCGTGGGGCAGGGCGGGCACCCGTTCGCCGTTGAGAAACGGCAGCATGCAAATGCCATCGGCGCCGATCGGAGCTTGTGCAATTTGTTCGTTGAACTGCTCGATAGTCAGGTCGAACAGCTCACGAATCACCCCAGTGGCGTTGGTCAGGTTCATGGTGCAAATCAGTGGCAACCACCCACCGGTCGAGGAGCAGAACGTCGCCACCGACGCATCCTTGCTGACTTTCGGCTGATCGGCGTAAGCGTAAACCGTCCCCGAAGACCCCAGGCTCATGGTGATGGCGCCGGGCTTGATGTTGCCGGTGCCAATGGCACCCATCATGTTGTCACCGCCGCCGCTGGAGACTGTTGCTTTCGGGTTGATGCCCAGGCGCTCTGCGATGCTCCCAAGGACGGTACCGACCGCTTCATGAGCGTCTATCAACTCCGGCAGTGCGGCTTGCAAACGTCCGGTGGGATCAATGTCGCGCAGCAGCTGCAAATCCCACTGACGGGTGCGCACGTTAAAGTAGCCGGTGCCGGATGCGTCGCCGTATTCGCTGCAACTGCGGCCAGTGAGCCAGTAATTAAGGTAGTCATGGGGCAACAGGATGCGTGCGATTCGGGCGAATATCTGTGGGTGCTGTTCCTTGGTCCAGAGCAGTTTGGAAACGGTGTAGCCGGGTGCGATGACGATGCCGAGACGTTCCAGGGAGCCTTCTTCACCGCCCAGATGAGCCAGCAGGCGTTCATTCTGCGGGGTGGATTCGGTGTCACACCACAACTTGGCCGGACGCAGCACCTGACCTTGATGGTCGAGCAGGACCAGGCCATGTTGCTGCCCGGAAACACCGATGCCGAGGATGTCCTGACCGTCGACATTGGCCGCGAGCAGCGCACGGCGAGTCGCCAGGCAAAAGGCCTCGGTCCATTCATGTGTGTCTTGTTCACGCCGGCCATTGGCGCCGCTGATCAGCGTGTGCGGAGCGGCTCCCTGGCCTATGACCTGACCACTGACAGCGTCGAGGATGATGGCTTTGGTGCCTTGGGTGCCGCAGTCGATGCCCAGGAACAGGTGTTGGTTTGCCATGGGAGATCCTTGGGTCTTCAGTTCGATATGAATACACATTCAGCCTATAAGTTGCCTGCTAGTCCGCCTTCGCGGGCAAGCCCGCTCCCACAGTGTTCGGGGATGTAACACAGGTGTGTGAACGACATTTAACCCCGTGGGAGCGGGCTTGCCCGCGAAGGCGACTTCAGCTTCACCCCATCAAGCCAACACCCGCTCCAACGTCCGCGACACCCCCACCTCGCGCAAACTGTTGCAGCACCACTCAAACGCCGCCACAAATTCGGGAGAGTCTGGAATCGCCGTGCCAAAAATCTCCTCGACCGCTAACAACCGCTGCGTGATCAGCGCATCCTCCGCCACCAGCGCCTGGCAAAACACCGCCCGCGGATCGGGGATTGAAAACGTCTCCCCATACTCATCGACACCCTTCAGATACAACGCCCAAGCCGCCACCACCAACGCTGCACGCCGTGTGTCCCGGCCATCGGCAATCAACCGATTGATGGTCGGCACGGTGAACTTGGGAAACTTCGACGAGCCATCCGAACACACCCGCTCCAGTTGGTCGGCAATCGCCTGATTGGAGAACCGCTCAACCAGCGTGTTCTTGTAATCGGTCAAGTCAATTCCCGGCACGGGCGAGAGTTGCGGCGTCACGTCCAGGTCCATGTAGGCACGCATGTAACGCACGAACAGCGGATCGTTCATGGTTTCGTGAACGAAGCGGTAGCCCTTCAGAAACCCGAGATACGTCAGCGCCAGGTGGCTGCCGTTGAGCAGTTTGATTTTCATCTCTTCATAAGGCGTCACGTCGTCGGTGAACTGCACGCCGACCTTCTCCCAGGCCGGGCGTCCGTTGACGAACCGGTCTTCCAGTACCCACTGCACAAAGGGTTCACAGACCACCGGCCAGGCGTCGTCCACCGCGTGTTTGTCAGCCAGTTGCAGGCGATGTTCGGTGCTGGTCATCGGCGTGATGCGGTCGACCATGGCATTGGGGAAGCTCACGTTGTCAGCGATCCAGTCGCGCAGATCAGCATCACGCAATTCGGCGAACGCCAGCAGGGCTTTACGGGTGACGGCGCCGTTGTGCGGCAGGTTATCGCAGGACATCAAGGTGAACGCCGGGATGCCGGCGGCCCGCCGTCGGGCCAGCGCGGCGCAGAGGAAGCCGAACACGGTTTTCGGATTGTCCGGGTTCGCCAGATCATGCTGGATCTGCGGCAGATGGGCCATGAACTCGCCGTTACTGTCATCGATGCAGTAACCGCCTTCGGTGATGGTCAGCGAGACAATACGAATCTGCGGGTTCGCGAGTTTGGCGATCAGTGCCTCGGCGCCATCTTCAGCCAACAACATGTCGCGTATCGCGCCGATGACCCGGACTTCGGTGTCGTCGGTGTCGCCCAGTTCGAACAGTGTGAACAGGCAATCCTGCTCCTTGAGGTCATCCCGGGCGCGACGGTCTTCGGCACGCAGGCCTATCCCGCAAATCGCCCAGTCCAGACCTTCGCCGGTGTTCATCAGCGCGTCGGTGTAATACGCCTGGTGCGCACGGTGAAAACCACCGACGCCGATATGCGCGATACCCTGGCGAGTGTCGCTGAGCGTGTAGGAAGGCAAGACCACCTCAGGAGCGAGGCGATGCATATTCTGTTTATTGAGTTTCATCACAGGCTCTCTAAGATCAGGCCGCTGCACGCAACGGGCGCGTCAACGCCACGCCGTCGGCATCGAACAAATGGCAGTGTTGAGCATCCAGGTGCAGGCTCAGGGTCTCGCCATAACGGCTGGCCAGGTCGCCGCGAACGCGCATCGTCAGTGCTTCACCCGAGGAGGTGACGACATGGCAGAAGGTGTCGCTGCCCAGGCGTTCGCTGACATCGGCGGTGACGTTGAGTGTGCAATCACCGGTTTGCGCAAGCTCCAGATGTTCTGGGCGAATGCCCAGGGTCACGGCGCCACCGACGCTCAGGTTCGCGCCGGACAGCGGCAAGGTAATACGCGTGCCGGCGTCCAGCAGCACTTCGCAGCCCTGGCCGTCGGTGCGGGTGATCTTGCCTTTCAGGAAGCCCATTTTCGGCGTGCCGAGAAAGCCTGCGACAAACAGGTTGGCGGGCTGGTGATAGAGGTCCAGTGGCGAGCCCACTTGCTCGATCTTGCCGCCATTGAGCACAACGACTTTGTCAGCCATGGTCATGGCTTCGACCTGGTCGTGGGTGACGTAGATCATCGTCGCTTGCAGGTCTTTATGCAGTCGCAACAACTCCAGACGCATCTGCACCCGCAGTGCGGCGTCGAGGTTGGACAGCGGTTCGTCGAACAGAAAAATCTTCGGGTTGCGCACGATGGCCCGGCCGATGGCCACGCGTTGACGCTGCCCGCCAGACAATTGTTTAGGCTTGCGTTCCAGCATCGGCCCGAGTTCGAGGATGCGGGCGGCTTCACCGACTTTCTTCTCTACCTCGGCTTTGGATACGCCGGCCAGGTCCAGGGCAAACGACATGTTTTTGCGCACGCTCATGTGCGGGTACAGGGCGTAAGTCTGGAACACCATCGCGAGGTCGCGCTTGGCCGGGCTGACTTCGGTGATGTCACGGCCATCCAGTTCGATGGTGCCGCCGCTGACTTCTTCCAGGCCCGCAATCAGGCGCAACAGGGTGGATTTGCCGCAACCCGACGGGCCGACGAACACCACGAATTCCTTATCGTTCACTTCCAGGTCGATGCCCTTGATGATGGAAAAGCCTTCGAAGCCTTTTTGCAGATTCTTGATTTTCAGGTTGGCCATGATGATGGGCCTCCGCAGTATTGTTATTCGTTTGAGCCGGGCGAGCTTTTTTGTAGGAGTGAGCCTGCTCGCGATAGCGGAGTGTCATTCAACAATGATGTCTTCTGACACGGCCTCATCGCGAGCAGGCTCGCTCCTACAGGGAATGGCATTGGGTTCGGGATCTTCATTTCACAGCGCCAAACGACAGGCCGCGCACCAGTTGTTTCTGGCTGATCCAGCCAAAAATGAGGATCGGCGCACAGGCCAGCGTCGAGACTGCCGACAACTTGGCCCAAAACAGACCTTCGGGGCTCGAGTACGAGGCAATCAGCGCGGTCAGTGGCGCGGCTTTCGACGAGGTCAGGTTCAACGACCAGAACGCCTCGTTCCAGCACAGGATCAGCGACAGCAGTACCGTGGACGCCAGGCCGCCCTTGGCGATCGGCAGCAGCACGCGGACCATTTCCTGCCACAGCGTGGCCCCGTCCAGACGCGCGGCTTCGAGGATGTCTTTGGGGATGTCTTTGAAGTAGGTGTAAATCATCCAGACCACGATCGGCAGATTGATCAGCGTGTAGATGATGATCAACGCGATGCGCGTATCCAGCAGCCCGAGGCTCTTGGCCAGCAGGTAGATTGGCATCAGCACGCCCACCGGTGGCAGCATTTTGGTGGAGAGCATCCACAGCAACGTGCCTTTGGTGCGTTGGGTTTCGTAGAACGCCATGGAATAGGCCGCAGGCACCGCGATCAACAGGCACAGGGCGGTGGCGCTGAAGGAAATCACCACCGAGTTCCAGGCAAAGCTGAAGTAATCGCTGCGCTCATTGATGTGCAGGTAGTTCTCCAGCGTCGGCGTGAAAATGAACTGCGGAGGCGTGGCGAAGGCGTCGATTTCGGTTTTGAAACTGGTCAGCACCATCCAGAAGATCGGGAAGAAAATCAGGATCGCGATGGCCCAGGCCAGGGTGCCGAGCAGCAGGCTTTGCAGGCGACGGGATTGTTGAAGAGTCATGGCAGGCCTCAGGCTTTGTCTGTCAGGTTTTTGCCGATCATGCGCACCAGGATGATCGCCGCGATGTTGGCAATCACCACCGCGATCAATCCGCCCGCCGATGCCATGCCGACGTCGAACTGCACCAGCGCCTGGTTGTAGATCAGGTACGCGAGGTTGGTCGAGGCATAGCCGGGTCCACCGTTGGTGGTGGTAAAGATTTCGGCGAACACCGAGAGCAGGAAGATGGTTTCGATCATCACCACCACCGCAATCGGCCGAGCGAGGTGCGGCAGCGTCAGGTGCCAGAAAATCGCGATCGGCCCGGCACCGTCCAGGCGTGCGGCTTCTTTCTGTTCCTGGTCGAGGGACTGCATGGCGGTCATCAGGATCAGGATCGCAAAGGGCAGCCATTGCCAGGACACGATGATGATGATCGACAGCAGCGGGTAGTGCGCCAGCCAGTCCACCGGTTGCGCGCCGAACAGCTTCCAGACGTAGGCAAGAATCCCCGAGACCGGATGGAAAATCAGGTTCTTCCAGATCAGGGCGCCAACGGTGGGCATGATGAAGAACGGCGAGATCAGCATGACCCGAACGATGCCGCGACCGAGAAACTCACTGGCCTCCAGCAACGCACTGATCAGTACGCCGAGTACGACGCTGATCAGCAGCACACTGCCCACCAGCAGCAAAGTATTGGTGGCCCCGGGCATGAACCCCGAGTCGGTCAGGAAATAGGTGAAGTTCTCCAGCCCCACGAACTCGTTTTCGCCCGGATTGAGCAGGTTGTAGCGAATCACCGAGAAATAGACGGTCATGCCCAGCGGCACGATCATCCAGAGCAGCAACAAGGCTACGGAAGGGCTGACCAGAAACCAGCCGGGATTGGCCAGCCGGCTTTTACGCACCGGCTGGGGAATGTCCATGTGAGCTTTGGCAGTTGAAATATTCATGGCTTTAAACCGATTCTTGCAGACCTATGAGAATTCAATGTAGGAGCGAGCCTGCTCGCGATGGCGGTTGATCAGCCACCCACATTGATTGCATTAGTCCTGTGGGAGCATGGCTTGCCCGCGATTGCCGCGACGCGGTGTTCAGATGAACCGCGTTATCGTTCATCGCGAGCAAGCTTTGCGCCTACAGCGTGCGGGATTACTTGGGATAACCGGCGCGCTTCATCTCTCGTTCAGTAGTCTGCTGGGCGGCGGCCAGGGCCTGATCGACCGAGGTCTGACCGATGAGCGCTGCCGAGAACGATTTGCCCACCTGGGTGCCGATGCCCTGGAACTCGGGAATCGTCACCAACTGAATACCGATGTAAGGCACAGGCTTGAGCGTCGGCTTGCTTGGGTCCGCCGCTTTCAGCGACTCCAGCGTCACCTTGGCGAACGGCGCGGCGCTCATGTACGCCTCGCTGTAGGTCGAGGCCCGAGTGCCTGGTGGCACGTTGGCGATGCCGTCGGTTTTGGCGACCAGTTCACCGTATTCCCTGGACGTGGCCCAGGCGCTGAAGGTTTTCGCCGCGTCTTTCGCCTTGGAACTGGCCGGAATCGCCAGCGCCCAGGAATAGAGCCAGGCCGAACCTTTGTCCGTCACCTGATGCGGGGCATAGGTAAAGCCGACGTGGTCGCTGACTTTGCTCTGGGTCTTGTCGGTGACGAACGAACCGGCAACGCTGGCATCGACCCAGATCGCGCATTTGCCGCTGTTGAACAGCGCAAGGTTTTCGTTGAAACCGTTGCTCGACGCGCCCGGCGGGCCGGATTTTTTCATGATGTCGACGTAGAAATTCAGCGCGTTTTTCCACTCCGGCCCGGTGAATTCCGGCTGCCACTTTTCGTCGAACCAGCGCGCACCGTAGGCGTTGGCCAGGGTGGTGATCAGGGCCATGTTCTCGCCCCAACCGGCTTTGCCACGCAGGCAGATGCCGTACTGTTCTTTGTCTTTGTTGGTGAGTTTGCTGGCGAACTCACCGATCTGCTCCCAGGTCGGACGCTCGGGCATGGTCAGGCCGGCATCCTTGAACAGGTCGGTGCGGTAATAAGTGATGGAGCTTTCAGCGTAAAACGGCAGGGCATACAACGAACCCTTGACCGAGAGGCCTTCACGCACGGAAGGAAACACGTCGTCGAGCGCATACGCGGCGGGCAAATCCTTCATCGGCTCCAACCAGCCCTTGGCGCCCCAGAGTGCGGCTTCGTACATGCCGATAGTCAGAACGTCGAACTGACCGCCCTGGGTCGCAATGTCCGTGGTCAGGCGTTGGCGCAGGACGTTTTCTTCAAGCACCACCCAATTGAGCTTGATCTCCGGATGCTCGGCTTCGAAGGTTTTCGAGAGCTTTTGCATGCGGATCATGTCGCTGTTGTTGACGGTGGCGATGGTGAGGGTCTGGGCGCCGAGGCTGACGCTGCTGAAGGTCAGGCAGGCGAGGGCAAGCAGAGCTTTTGCAGAAGGTTGCATCGTGCACTCCTTTTCTGCACCCGAGGGGGGACAGAAGGACAGTTATTGTTTTTGTGTCTGCCGGAGACCGGAAGAATGTGCACTGATTACAACGTTCAATCGAGCGCGTGACAAATTGTTCATCGCACTCAAACCGATACTATTTTGCACTGACAGGCGGTTGCGAAGATGCCACGTCGGATACTTCTGTACCAGCTGCCGAAGGCTGCGTTCGAGTGCGCAGCGCTCGCCGAATGTGGGTCATACGGCGAATCCAGAGATTAAAAAACGGAAAAGATGGCGCCTGCTGCGCAGGTGAACGCGGCCTTCGGCAGCTGCTACAGGGGGAAGCGTCAGTGCTGGTTTTGCTCAGTCAAACGCTGCACCGCCAACCGCCGATAATGCGAAGGCGTCATGCCCTTGAGCTGTTGAAAGCGTCGATTGAAATTGGAAATATTGTTGAAACCTGACTCAAAGCAGACATCGGTCACAGGCTTGTCACCGTCCGCCAGCAACTCGCAGGATTTGCTGATGCGCAAGCGGTTGACGAACTCGATGAAGCAGCGCCCGGTGGCTTGCTTGAACACACGGCTGAAATACGTCGGCTTCATCCCCAGGTGCGCGGCGACTTCTTCCAGGGACAGTTCCCGTGCGTAATGGGCAAAGATGTAATCGACCGCGCGGTTGGTGCGGTCAACGTTGTGCTCATCGGCCAGTTGCGATGTGGTGGCGCCGGACAGCAATTGGTAATCGTCCGAAGCGGCCAGCAACTCCAGCAAAATGAAAAAATGCCCGAGGCGGGTCACGCCTTGGGTGTCGGCGATACGCTGCATCAGGCTCATCGCCTGGCGGATCGTGCGCTGGCAGCGGAATTCGATACCGTACTGCGCACGCTCAAGCAGTGGCGCCAGGGCCTTGAGCTCGGCGAAGACCAGGTGACCACTGTCGAACAATTCATCCGTGAAATTCACCAGCATGTCGCGCTTGGGCACCACCTCGTCTTCGGCGACCTGGCTGATCCAGTTGTGGGGCAGGTTGGGGCCGGTGAGAAACAGGGTTTGCGGGTAGAAATTGCCGATGTAGTCGCCGATGAACACCTTGCCGGAGCTGGCAACGATCAGGTGCAGTTCGTATTCCTTGTGGAAATGCCAGCGCACCAAAGGGCAGGGGAAGCCATGCTGGCGATAGATGATGGACAGACCGTTGTGGTCGTCCATCAGCTCGTAGGAGGGGTCGGTAACTCTGGCTGCTCGGCTCATGTCAGGGCGCTTTTATTGTTCTCGCACGCTGATCATGCCTCGTTACGGGTGGTTCGTGCCACCCGTAGGAAGGGTCTGACGGTTTTTTGCTTCAATCCACTGCGCCATGTATTGCGTGCTCTTGTGGTGATGGTGGCGCAGCATGCTCCCGGTGAAATTGTCCCTTCTGATCGTGTTCATTTGCTGCTGACAGGCCTGGAGGTGGGTGATCAGCGCCGGGCCATGATCGGTCTTGAGGTAGCGGCGCGACAGCAGTTCCACGCCTGCGGCCTGTGCGTCAAGCCAGGTTTTTTCGTCCTTGTAGAGTTGTACTGCGCTGTCTGCAAATTGCTGTGCGGTGCGGGTTATCGCGCCTGGCCAGGGTTCTTCGCCGTGCATGCCTTCTGCACCGACGGGCGTGGTGACATTGGGCGTGCCGCAGAGCATGGCGTCCACCAATTTGCCTTTGATGCCCGCACCGAATCGTAGCGGCGCGACGCACACCCGCGCCGCCGACATGACTTGCAAGGCATCTTCAGCCCAGTTCATGACATGAAACCCTTGCGCGGCATTGTGTAACGCCGTCGCTTTGGGCGGTGTATAGGCGCCGTAGATGTGGAGTTGGGCAGTGGGCAATTGCTGACGAATCAACGGCCAGATCACCGTTTTAAGCCAGAGAACAGCATCCCAGTTCGGCGCATGGCGGAAGTTACCAATGCTCAGGAAATTCGCCCGCTCTTCGAAGGGTAGGAATGACTGAGTCGGCAAATCGACCATCAACGGGCACCAGTGCAGCAAGTTGCGAGGCACGTTGAACTGCTCAACCAGTAACTCGATTTCCACTTCGGAAATCATCAGCGTCACGTCACAACGATAAATCGCTGCCAGTTCCCGTTTGGCCAGATCCGTATCGGCCATGTGCTCAAACTCTTCACGCAACGCGGGCGCGAACAGTTCGTTGAAATCGTGGTTATCGTCGCTGACCTTCAACCGGTCCTTGAGTCGTTGGTGCCGGGCGTGTCGCAGACTCTGCAGGTCCGAGGTTTCGAGCACGCGCAAGGCATCGGGGCACTGTTGCTCAACGCGCCAGCCAAACTGTTCTTCCATCATGAATTGATCGAACAGCACGATGTCCGGGGCCAGTTCGCTGACAAAGGTGTCAAAACTGCTGTTGTTCAACTCGATCGGCACTTGGCGAATGCCCAGTGCCGTCAGGTCTGCCGGATGTTCACCCGCGCCGGCAGGACTGCTGAACGTGATGTCCCAGCCTTGTTGCACAAACGCCTCGAGGATTTGCATGACATGGCCACTGGCCGCCGAAGAGCGGGGTTCGGGCCAGACGTAACCAATGACCAGGACTTTGGTTGCGTGGGGTTGACTCATGAGGCATTCCTTGAAGCAGGCAGGGGCGCAGTGAAAATAAGGCGTGATGTTAACCCATAGCGCAAAACGGTCCTGGACCGCGGCGCTGGATATTGATGGTTTATTCGCTTGCGAGGATGCTTGTGACCTTGTCGCGCAATTGATCAATCGAAAACGGTTTGCCTATTACCGACATCCCCGCCGGCACATCAATGCTCTCGGCATAACCGCTGGCAAACAGAATGGGTAATGTCGGGCGGACCATTCGCGCCTGGGTGGCCAATTCCCGACCGTCCATCACCGGCAGACCGACATCGGTCATCATCAAGTCAATGTGCTGATCTTCATCATTAAGAAACTCCAGCGCTTGCTCGCAGCCGTCTGCCTCAAGCACTTTGAACTCCAGTTCCTCCAGCACATCGACGATCAGCATGCGCACGATGTCATCGTCTTCTACTACGAGAATGATGGACGCGTTGGAGGACATAGTGGGTTCCCAAAGAATAAAAGTACGGTGGCCGGGCGATCAAATTCGCCGGAGTCTTGCTTGAGTAATCGACGGGACCCGAGAAGTTCCCGTGGTGACAGAAAAAGAATAGACCCGCAAGCGCGGCAAGGATAACCGGTCCGTTGCGCGGTAGCAGCTGAATGTAGGATTTTGCGCAAAAACGTGTCAGAAAATTGGATCAAAGCAGCCGTTTTGGGGCAAACTCCCTGGTTTTCAATAGTTCGACAAGGCTGCCCCATGACCTCTGCGTCCTCGGTTGATGAGCAACGTTTCCGTAAACTTCTGAGCCGTAACGTCAGCCTGCCGCTGGGCGTAGGCCTGGTCAGTGCCGTGTTCTTCATTTCGCTGATCACTTATCTGCTGTCGACCATTCAATGGGTCGAGCACACGGACAGGGTGATCAATAACGCCAATGAAGCGGTAAAGCTGACCGTCGATCTGGAAACCGGCATGCGCGGCTTTCTGCTCAGCGGTGACGAGAAATTCCTCGAACCCTACGAAACCGCCCGTCCCAGACTCAAAGTCGCGCTCGATACGCTGCTGGAGCTGACCGCCGACAACCCGGTTCAGACCGATCGCCTTCATCGCCTCGAAGCGTTGCAGGGCGAATGGGCTGACTATGCACAGTCAATGATTGACATGCAGCGTAACAGTGGCGACTACCGCGGTGCGGTCAAGGCCGGGCGTGGCAAGCGGCTGACGGATGAAATCCGCAAGCAGTTCGAAGACGTGATCGACATGGAGCAGCAGTTGCGCACCGCGCGCAATAACGAGGTGAGCCGCACCACGATCTGGAGCATCACCCTTTACCTGCTGTTCGTCGCGGCGATCAGCGGACTGTTGGCCTACATCGGCCGGCGGGACCTGCTCAACCTGTCGCAAAGCTACGGTGCCAATCTTGCCGCCCAAGAGGCCAGCGCCCAACGCCTGGAGCAGCAAGCCTGGTTGCGCAATGGCCAGACCGAGCTGGCAGAGCAGGTCCTCGGACAGCTCAGCCTGAATCTGCTGGGACGCAACATCCTGCAATTCTGTGCGCAATACCTGGGCACGGCGGTGGCGGCTATTTATGTTCGCGAAGAACACGGCGGCCTGAAGCGCGTCGCAAGTTACGGCTTTTCCCGGGAGCAGGAAGCGCTCGAACAACATATTTATAGCGACGAAGGGATTGTCGGCCAGGTGGCGCAAACGGCGCGCCTGATTCGTCTCGACAGCGTCCCGAGCGACTATTTCAAAGTCAGCTCCGGCCTCGGCGAAGGCTTGCCCCACAGCGTGCTAGTGGTGCCGACCAGTGATGACGAACGAGTCAACGGCGTTATCGAATTGGGCTTCCTGCGCCCATTGAGCGACCGCGATGTCGAACTGCTCGAATTGATTGCCGGCAACATCGGCACTTCCATAGAAGCCGCACGTTATCGCCAGCGATTGCAGGAAGTGCTGGCCGAAACTCAACAGCTCAACGAAGAGCTGCAGGTCCAGCAGGAAGAGCTCAAGACTGCAAACGAAGAGCTTGAAGAGCAATCGCGAATTCTCAAGGAATCCCAGGCGCACCTGGAAACCCAGCAGGTCGAGCTCGAGCAGACCAACGAACAGCTCGCCGAGCAGGCACAGATCCTGTCGGATCAGCGCGACGCCATGGACCAGAAGAACACCGAGCTCAATCACGCTCAGACTCAGCTGGAAGAGCGCGCCGATGAGTTGCAGCGTTCGAGCAAGTACAAATCCGAATTCCTCGCCAACATGTCTCACGAACTGCGCACGCCGCTGAACAGCTCGTTGATCCTGGCCAAGTTGCTCGCGGAAAACCCTCAGGACAATCTCAGCGCCGAGCAGGTCAAGTTTGCCGAGTCGATCTATTCGGCGGGCAATGACTTGCTCAACCTGATCAACGACATCCTCGACATTTCCAAGGTCGAGGCCGGCAAGCTCGAAGTGCGGCCGGAGAACACCAGCGTCGCTCGCCTCGTGGACGGTTTGCGCGGGATGTTCCAGCCATTGGCAGCGGACAAGCACCTGGATTTCCAGATTGAGCTGCAGGCCGGGTCGCCGATGATGATCTACACCGACCGCCAGCGCCTGGAACAGGTGATCAAGAACCTGTTGTCGAACGCAGTGAAGTTCACCGAGAAAGGCACTGTGACCCTGACGGTGGCGTCGCAGCCAAACGACGGCATCGCCTTTGTCGTGCGCGACTCCGGGATTGGCATTGCCGCCGATCAGCAGGAAAGCATTTTCGAAGCTTTCCGCCAGGCCGATGGCACCACCAATCGCCGTTACGGCGGCACTGGCCTGGGCTTGTCGATTTCTCGCGACCTGGCGGCATTGCTGGGTGGGTCGATCAGCGTCACCAGCGAACCAGGGCAGGGCAGTGTGTTTACCCTGGTGTTGCCTCAGCAGTATGTCGAGCCGGGTGAAATACCGGTCGAACCGATGAAGGCTTCACCCGTGACCATCACGCCGCAGGCCATTCCTGCTGCGTTGGTACCGCTGATTGCCCCGGTCGATATCCCGCGTTTCAACGATGATCGCACCAAGGCACCGTTCACCACGCGCTGCATTCTGGTGGTGGAAGATGAGCCGAATTTTGCCCATATCCTCTACGACCTGGCCCATGAGCTGGGTTACCAGTGCCTGGTCGCCCATGGAGCCGACGAAGGCTATGACCTGGCCAAAGAGTACCTGCCGGATGCCATTTTGCTCGACATGCGCCTGCCGGATCACTCCGGCCTGACGGTGTTGCAGCGCCTCAAGGAACACGCGGAAACCCGGCACATCCCGGTGCACGTGATTTCCGTCGAGGACCGGGTTGAAGCGGCCATGCACATGGGCGCTATCGGTTATGCGGTCAAGCCAACGACGCGCGAAGAGCTCAAGGATGTGTTTGCCCGTCTCGAAGCCAAGCTGACCCAGAAAGTCAAACGCGTGCTGCTGGTTGAAGACGACGATTTGCAACGGGACAGCATTGCCCGCCTGATCGGCGACGAGGATATCGAAATCACCGCCGTCGGTTTCGCTCAGGAAGCCCTCGACCTGCTGCGCACCACCATCTTCGATTGCATGATCATCGACCTGAAGTTGCCGGACATGCTCGGCAACGACCTGCTCAAGCGCATGTCCACCGAAGACATCTGCTCGTTCCCGCCGGTGATCGTCTACACCGGACGTAACCTGACCCGGGACGAAGAGGCCGAGCTGCGCAAGTACTCGCGTTCGATCATCATCAAGGGCGCGCGCTCTCCGGAGCGCCTGCTGGATGAGGTCACACTCTTTTTGCACAAAGTCGAATCGAAGTTGTCCCATGAACGCCAGCGAATGCTCAAGACCGCGCGCAGTCGTGACAAGGTCTTCGAGGGTCGCAAGGTGCTGCTGGTGGACGACGATGTGCGCAACATCTTCGCCCTCACCAGTGCGCTGGAGCAAAAGGGTGCAGTCGTGGTCATCGGCCGTAACGGTCGGGAGGCGATTGAAAGGTTGAATGAAGTCGAGGACATCGATCTGGTGCTGATGGACGTGATGATGCCGGAGATGGATGGTTTCGAAGCCACCATCGAGATCCGCAAAGACCCGCGCTGGCGCAAGCTGCCGATTATTGCGGTGACGGCCAAGGCCATGAAGGATGATCAGGAGCGCTGCTTGCAGGCCGGCTCCAACGACTACCTGGCCAAGCCCATCGATCTGGATCGCCTGTTCTCGCTGATTCGCGTGTGGTTACCGAAAATGGAACGCATTTAGTGGAACGCAATCATTCAGAGCGAAATAGCGAAATCGAACTGCGGTTGCTGATCGAGGCGATTTTCCTCAAGTACAGCTACGACTTTCGCGACTATTCCGGTGCTTCGATCAAGCGCCGGGTTCAACACGCGTTAGGCCAGTTCGAGTGCGCCACTATCTCGGCCCTGCAGGAAAAAGTCCTGCACGATCCGACGGCGTTCATGCAGTTGCTGCAATTGCTGACGATCCCGGTCAGCGAGATGTTCCGCGACCCGTCGCACTTCCTGGCCATTCGCCAGGAAGTGGTGCCGCTGCTCAAGACGTATCCCTCGATCAAGATCTGGATCGCCGGCTGCAGCACGGGCGAAGAAGTCTATTCAATGGCGATTCTGCTGCGCGAAGAGGGTTTGCTCGATCGCACCATCATCTACGCCACGGACATCAATCCGCGCTCGCTGGATAAAGCCAAGCAGGGGATTTTCTCGATGGAGAATGTCCGGGCGTACACGGCCAATTACCAGCAAGCCGGCGGCCAGCGCTCGTTCGCCGATTACTACACGGCGGCCTATGGCTATGCCATTTTCGACAAGTCGCTGTGCGAGAACGTGACCTTCGCCGACCACAGCCTGGCGACCGACAGTGTGTTTTCGGAAACTCAATTAATTTCATGTCGTAACGTATTGATTTACTTCAACAAAAAGCTTCAGGATCGAGCGTTCGGTCTGTTCCACGAATCACTTTGCCACCGCGGCTTTCTGGTCCTCGGCAGCAAGGAAACACCGGAGTTTTCAGGCTTTGGCAGGCAGTTCGAACCCTTGGTCAAACAAGAACGGATTTACCGCAAATCATGAACGATGCCCTGCAGCTGCCTACAATTAAAGCCATCGTGATCGGCGCCTCGGCGGGCGGTGTGGAAGCGTTGCTGAACCTGCTGAGCCCGTTGCGCGAAGGTTTCGTGCTGCCGATCATCGTGGTGCTGCACCTGCCTGACGCACGTCGCAGCCAGCTGGCTGAAGTGTTCGCCCGTCGGGTCTCGATGCGCGTGCTGGAAGCCGATGACAAAACGCCGATTGAAGCGGGCACGTTGTATTTCGCTTCGCCCGGTTATCACTTGTCGGTCGAGCAGGACCGCAGCTTTTCCCTGAGCCTGGAAGACCGTGTTCATCATTCGCGGCCCGCGATCGATTACCTGTTCGAGTCCGCCGCTGACGCCTATGGCGAAAACCTGGCTGCGGTATTGCTGACGGGCGCCAACCGCGATGGCGCGAATGGGCTGGCCAAGGTCAAGTACCTGGGCGGCCTGACCATTGTGCAGGACCCTGACGAGGCCCAGGTGGCGACCATGCCATTGGCTGCACTGGATGTGCACCAGCCGGATCACATTCTCCCCCTACGCGGCATCGGCCGTTTGCTTGTCGAGCTGGAACGAATCGCATGCTAAGTAATATCCAAGCCAAACTGCTGATCGTTGACGATCTGCCGGAGAACCTGTTGGCGCTCGAAGCGCTGATCAAGCGTGAAGACCGAATGGTCTACAAAGCCTTGTCCGCGGACGAAGCCTTGTCGCTGCTGCTGCAACACGAGTTCGCCATGGCCATCCTCGATGTGCAAATGCCGGGCATGAACGGCTTCGAGCTGGCCGAGCTGATGCGCGGCACCGAAAAAACCAAGAACATTCCGATTGTCTTCGTCAGTGCGGCGGGCCGTGAGCTGAACTATGCGTTCAAGGGCTACGAAAGCGGGGCCGTGGACTTCCTGCACAAGCCGCTGGACATCCATGCGGTCAAGAGCAAGGTCAATGTGTTTGTCGACCTGTATCGGCAGAGCAAGGCCATGAAACAGCAGGTCGAAGCCCTGGAGCAGAGCCGTCGGGAACAGGAAGCACTGCTCGTTCAATTGCAGAGTACTCAGCGGGAACTGGAGCAGGCGGTGCGCATGCGCGATGACTTCATGTCCATTGTTGCCCACGAAGTACGCACGCCGCTCAATGGCCTGATCCTTGAGACCCAGTTGCGCAAAATGCACCTGGCCCGGGATAACGCCGCTGCGTTTACCCTGGACAAGATGCACGCCATGGTCGACCGCGATGAGCGGCAGATCAAAAGCCTGATCCGCCTGATCGAGGACATGCTCGACGTTTCACGGATCCGTACTGGCAAGCTGTCGATCCGGCCGAGTCGATTTGACCTGGCGGCGCTGGTGCGTGGCCTGCTGCAAAATTTCGCCCCGCAGATCGACGCTGCCGAATCCTCGGTCACTCTGGACGCCGAAGAATCGGTCATCGGCCATTGGGATGAATTTCGCATCGAACAAGTGATCTCAAACTTGTTGACCAACGCGTTACGGTACGGCGCCAAGAGCCCGATCAGCGTGAAGGTGTACAGTGAGAACGGTCAGGCGCGGGTCGAAGTGCGGGATCAGGGGATCGGTATTGGTGAGGAAAACCAGAAGCGAATCTTCCAGCAGTTCGAGCGCGTCACGGCCAAACACGCCGTCGCCGGATTGGGCCTGGGATTGTTTATTTCCGAACAGATTGTGACTGCCCATGGCGGTACCATTACCGTCGAAAGCCGGATTGGCGAGGGCGCCCTGTTTCGCGTTTGTCTGCCGCTGTAGGAAAACAGCCAGATAAACGCAACCTCTGATCGACCCCACGGTCGTATCAGCAGCTATTGACCGAACAAAGGCTTCCCCATGAGTGAAGATGCGCAAGACGTAGTACTGGTCGTCGAGGATGACCCCTCGATTTTGATGGTGTTGTCCGCCTATCTGGCCGGCGAGGGCTACCGCGTGCTGCAGGCCGAAAATGGCGAGCAGGCGTTCGAGATCCTGGCGAGCAAACCGCACCTGGACATGATGATCACCGACTTCCGCCTGCCGGGTGGCATCTCTGGCGTGCAGATTGCTGAACCCGCGGTGAAGCTGCGACCGGAACTCAAGGTGATTTTCATCAGCGGTTATCCGCAGGAAATCCGCGAGACCGACAGTCCGATCACCCGCAAGGCGCCGATTCTGGGCAAACCGTTCGATCTGGATGTGTTGCAGGAATTGATGCAGGAAATGCTGTCTTGAAACACCGCGAACCCTGTTGAAATGCCGCAAAAAATCGCGACATACCCTGGAGCTGCCGAAGGCGCCGATCTTTTGATCTTGCTTTTATAAAATCAAAAGATCGACGCCTTCGGCAGCTCCTACAGGGTCATCTCGGCTTATCGGCATAATGGGTCAGATCCGGATCATTTCCCGCACCTTCGCCGTCAACAGATCGAAGGTGAAGGGCTTGGTGATCATCTGCATGCCGGGGTCAAGAAATCCGCCGCGCACCGCAGCGTGCTCGGCGTAACCGGTGATGAACAGGACCTTGAGTTCCGGCCGGTATTGCCGACCTATTTCCGCCAGTTGTCGCCCATTCATACCCGGTAACCCGACATCGCTGATCATCAGGTCAATACGCTGGACCGAGTCCAGGATAGGCACCGCGCTGTTCGCATCACCCGCCTCGACAAACGCATACCCCAAGTCACTTAACACTGAACTGACCAGCGCCCGAACGGCAGGATCATCTTCAACGATCAGGATCGTTTCGCCGTTCTGGGCAAAGGGCGCGTAGGGCGTTTCTGCCGGCGAATCAAACGGCACATCGCCGCCGAATCGCGGAAGGAACAGGGTGACGGTCGTACCTTTGTCGACCTCGCTGTCGATCACCACATGCCCGCGTGATTGCTTGCTGAAGCCATAGATCATCGACAACCCGAGGCCAGTGCCCTGGCCAATGGGTTTGGTGGTGAAAAAGGGATCGAAAGCACGGTTGATGGTGCTTTGGGGCATGCCACAGCCCGTGTCCGTCACACTCAGCACCACGTAATCGCCGGGTTCGAGATTGCTATGGGCATCGGTAAATGATGCATCCAGATGCTGATTGGAGGTTTTCACCACCAGCTTGCCGCCATTGGGCATCGCGTCCCGGGCATTGATCACCAGATTGAGCAGGGCGCTTTCCAATTGATTGGGGTCGGCCTCGGCCACCCACAACCGATCGCTGAGCTGCATGTCCAGGTAGATGCTCTCGTCGATGCTGCGCTGGAGCAATTCGCCCATCGACACCACCAGGGTATTCATCTCGACCGGTTTTGAATCCAGGGACTGGCGTCGGGAAAACGCCAGCAGGCGGTGCGTCAGACCGGCGGCGCGGTTGGCCGAGGTCACACCCAGATCGATCAAACTGTCCAGATCATCCACACGGCCACGGGCCAAACGCCGGCGCAGCAGCTCCAGGCTGCCGATGATCCCGGTCAACATGTTGTTGAAGTCGTGGGCAATGCCCCCCGTGAGTTGTCCAACTGCTTCCATCTTCTGGGATTGGCGCAGCGCTTCTTCATTGTGCCGCAGCTCGGCGGTGCGTTCCTCAACCTGCTGTTCCAGGGTTTCGAGGGTGTTTTGCAGGCGCAATTCGCTTTGACTCAAATCGATCAAGCGGTCCCTGGCTTCATATTGTCGTCGCCGGCCGCGCAGTGCGGTAGTCACCAGGCTGATCAAGGTCACGGGGTGAAAAGGGCGCTCGAGAAAGGTGACGTTGCCCAGTTGCGGGCCGAATCTTGACGCCGGGTTTTGCTCGGGGCCACCGTGATAAGTCAGCAACACGATGGGCAAATCGGACCAGGCCGGCTGTTGTTCGATCAGCTCCAGCAACGGATCAAGATCGCCCCCCATCAAAGCCTCGGACGAAATCAGCAACAGGCCTGCGCCTTTTGCAATCTCACTGCACAGCGATGGCAGATCCCGCGTGATGATGCCGTCGAAACCGGCTTCGTTGAGCATCATCAGAGCAATTTGGCTATCACGTCCCAGCGGCGCGAGGATGATCGCGCGCTCGGACATTGCTTCGCGGACCGTCAAGGGAGTTCATCCCCGAGCAGTGGTTTGCTCGCGCCCATGTAGGTCGGGACGCCGCGCAATACGCCCTGGAACGCGTCCAGTGGTTCGCCGATGGTCATGCCTTTTGCACTGATGCGGTATTCGCGAATGGTCGATTCATGGCTGCCGGTACGTTTTTTGATGATTGAGATGGCTCGGCGAACCTTGCCCAGTGCTTCGAAGTAACGCAGCAGAATCACGGTGTCGGCCAGGTAGGTGATGTCCACCGGCGCCTGCATGTCACCGACGAGGCCATGCTGGGCGACCGTCATGAAGGTCGCGGCGCCTTGGCGATTGAGGTACAGCAGCAGTTCGTGCATGTGCAGCACCAGGGCGTTTTCTTCAGGCATCGCTGCCTGGTAGCCGTTGATGCTGTCGATGACGACCGTCTTGATTCCGCGTTCATCTACACAACGGCGAACCCGGTGCGAAAACTCGCCTGGCGAAAGTTCTGCGGCATCGACTTGCTCGATCAGCAGGTTGCCGGTGGCTTGCAGGGCTTGCAAATCGATGCCCATGTTTTTCATGCGCTCGAACAGCAGGCCGAGTTCTTCGTCGAAAATAAACAATGCAGCCTTTTCGCCCCTTGCCACAGCGGCTGCGGCGAAAATCATCGAGATCAGCGACTTGCCGGTACCGGCGGGGCCGAGGATCAATGTGCTGGAACCGGTTTCTATGCCACCACCGAGCAGGGCATCCAGCTCTTTAATGCCGCTGGTCAACTGCGTACGCACGTATTTGCCGCGATGTTCGGCAGCCACCAGCCGGGGAAACACGTGCACGCCGTCACCCATGATGGTGAAGTCGTGGAAGCCACCCCGGTATTTCTGACCGCGGTACTTCACTACGCGTATCCGCCGACGTTCAGCGCCGTAGTTGGGCGTCAATTCTTCAAGGCGAATAACGCCGTGAGCAACGCTGTGCACGGTTTTATCAAGGGATTCAGTGGTCAGGTCATCCAGCAACACCACCGTGGCGTCATAGCGCACGAAGTAGTGTTTGATGGCGAGAATCTGACGGCGATAACGCAGGGAACTTTGGGCCAACAGACGGATTTCGGAGAGGCTGTCGAGCACGACCCGGGTTGGTTTTACCCGTTCGACCACTTCAAAAATCTGTTTGGTCGCTTCGCCTAACTCAAGGTCGGAGGAGTACAGCAGGCTCTGTTGATGTTCTGCGTTAAGCAGACTTTCCGGCGGGGTCAGTTCGAAGATATGGATATGCTCATCGAGCTCCCAACCATGGGACAGCGCACCCTGGCGCAATTCACGCTCGGTTTCCGAGAGCGTGATGTACAACGAGCGCTCGCCGGCTCGTGCGCCGGCCATCAAAAAATGCAACGCGACGGTGGTTTTACCGGTACCGGGTTCACCCTCCAGCAAAAACACGTGGCCGCGGGACAATCCGCCGGCCAGGATGTCATCCAGACCATCAATGCCAGTGGCGGCTTTTGCACTGAACAACTCGTTAGATGTAGACAAAAAATGCCCTCTCATGACTAGGGGAAGCGAGGCAGCAGGCCTGAAGTGCCTGAATGGACTGCCTGTTCACTTGACCTTTTGCCGTTGCGGCGGTTCCACACAATTTGTGTGCACACCGAATTGTAGGCGTCATGGGGCTGCGTAAATGGCTTATGCACGATCTCAGCAGGAGCAAAGCTTTATTGGCGATCGCTCAAAGCCCTTGCTGCAACGCCGGATCATCGGGATTCATCTGTTCAAGCTGTGCCAAAAGGATCTGCACATTCTGCAGTTGCCCGCTTTCTTTCCAATAGTTGATCAGCAGCACACGGGCCTTGCGATCAGCCGGGTGGCGCTGGACGATCTCCTGCAGCTGCTTCTGCGCCGCCTCCAGCTCCTGCTCATCGTGGAGGGTGGTGGCGAGGTCGTAACGGTAATCCTTGTTGTCCGGCTCCAGCTCCACGGCCTTGGACAGGCCGAGCACGGCGTATTCGCTTTGCCCGTGATGCAGCAGCCACATCCCCAGGGCATGTTGCAGATACGCCGAGTCCGGCTGGGCTTTCAACTGCTTGGCCAGCAGAAGCCGGGCCGCATCGCTCTGTCCTTGCCTGTCCAGCACATCGATCTGCATCACCAGCGCCGGCAGGTTTCCCGGGGCCAGGCGCAAAGTGTTGTCCAATGCCGTTTGCGCCTCTTTCAGTTCGGCGTTGTGCACATGCAAACGGGCCAGTTGATACTGATTGTCAACGCTTTGGGGTTGGCTCTTCAGGTCTTGTTCCCAGGCATCGATGGCTTGTTCCAGGGGGCCGAAATACAAACCGAGGTCATCCGGCGAAAGGCCCAGCAATGCATTGACTGCAGCGTAACGCACGTTTTGTTCTTCGTCGTCGAGCAACGGCCCGAGCAACAGGCTGCGCTGGCCATTGGGGACCAGGCCGCTGATGCTTTTGATCGCCGCGATGCGCACGTCGGGCGACTCATGCTGCAAGTCCGCATCCGCCAGCTTCAGTGCCACGGAGCTGGGGTAGTTGGGCAACTCGGCATGCAGCCAGATACGGCGTTTAGGGGAAATATCAGGACGGGCCAATTGCTGATAGAGCACGCGCGCTGCGCCGGGTTTTCCGGCGCGAGCCTGGTCCAGCGCTTCGCTGTAACCGCGTTTGATCGCTTGTGGCACGACAGGGGTAGTGTTGCGCAGGAAAAACCAGGCAATCACGAGGGCGAACAGCACGCAGAGGCTGATGATCAGGTAGCGGCGAGACTGGGGCATGCAGAAATCCGTTGCTGGCAAGCGAGTGCAAAGTTGCCAGCTTCGGTCAGGCAGGGCCCTGAGTCAAACCCTGGCTCAGTTCAGCACATACTCCACCGGTTCGAGCGCTGGCGGCAGGTCGGTTTGCCGCTTTCGCAGCGGTTGCAGTGTAGAAGTATGGCGAGCGTCCAATCGCCAGGATTGACGGGCTCCTCAATGGTATCCATCGCTATCACTGTCGTTCAGCCAGGTAGTCAGTCGTCGCAGCAACAATGGCGTTTTTTGAAAGAGGTAAAAACAGCAGCATTTTAGGCTTGTTGAAATGAACCTGCCTGGACCGAACAATCTGATGCTTGCCCCTCGTAACACCACCACTGTCGGTGCTTCGCCACAGCTACCTTTCTCCAACCCCATTGGACGACTGCAAACCCGGCTCTCCAGTACGGTTTTGAACACCGAGTGCAGCCCCGAACTGATGCGCCTCACGAATATGGGTATAAGCACAAAAAAGAATGCTGAAATACCTGCGCCACAATTGGACGTTTCGTGCCATTCCTTCAAGCCGCAATTCATTTCTCAGGGGGATGTGGATACTCGATGGACTGCGCTCAAGGAATACTTGACGGGTGCAACCCTGCAGGAGCAGGAAATACTGGAAGTCCTGAGCAGTGGCATTCTGCAAACGGACACAGGCAGGGCCATTAGCGAGCTGTTTGAAAACGCCTTCATTCGCTCGATCAGGTCCCGGGGAAACTTGAGTGAAGCACGACTCAAAGTCATCGTAGATGTCCTGTGCCATTTACCACCTGGCCAATGGCAGGCAGCGCTGGGAGAACAGGCAAGGTTTTCAAGTGATCATCGTGCCGATGGTGTGATGGGGTTTATCCAGTCCAGACTGGATGCTTCAAGCGCTGAGCGGGACGAGAAAATTGCCCACCATCACTTGGTCTCCGATGAACAGTGGGACGCCATCAAGAACATAATCCAGGACGTCGGGCGATATGTTCGTTCCAGCAATAAGGTGCTTCACAGCGCCTTTCAGGTGCTCCAGGACCACCGAGACCTGCGTCCATCTCCAAAGGATGCACAAAACCATTTGGAGGACGTAAAGCACGCACTTCGTGATTCATCATCCAGCGAGCGCAGGCGTTGGGATGATTCCCTTATTGATAAGGTCGAAGCCGTCTACGATCAGCTCAAACCCGGGTATCAGGGAGCGTCTGCGGAATCGCAGGCAGTAAACACGGATGAATTGATATCGCTGAGGTTTTTTAACACGCCCACACCTGTCGTGAAGGGACAATTCTCACTACTGGAAGAGCTGCAAGGCTTTGAGCGTCACGCCAACTTTTACACGTACGTCAGCACGACTGGGCCGGTTATTGCGGAGGGTTTTTTTGCCAGGTTCCTTTACGCCTGCAATGCACTGGATACGTTCGGGGCCTTGAGGCTGGACGCTAGTCATATAACCACCAGGCCCGCTTCGATCCCAAGTAGTCACGCCTGGAAAAATGGTGAGTCCGATCTTCCCAAGTCACCGCTTACGCCAGACCCGGAACAGCCCCAAGCCGACGCCATGGATCCTTTGGCCGGGGTAGGCCAGTTCGCGGCACAAGTGGATGAATTGCTGAACCGGTTTTTCCGCAATGCTGTGCCTTGGGACAGCGCCCATGCCCAAGAGGAGGTGGAGCTGGAGACCATGCTTGAACCGTTTGGAGAGACGCCTTATCAGCCTACAACGACTGGTTTGCCTGCCGATACGTTCACACGCATTTCAGCGGATATGGAAGTTCTCAAGGAGCAGCTGGGTAATTGGCTCTCCCGGATGAGCACCAGCTTGCTCGGCACGGGTGCCGCGGTCTTAAGTCGAACGGGCGATTTGATAGAGCAAAACCCAGGTAAAGCGGTGGGAATGTTTGCGGCCTACATGGCGGTCAGTAACTTTTATGCCAGCTGGTTTCTGCCTGAACCGGAGGAAGCGGGGGATCCTTTACAGGGTGTCCACATCCATCCCGATCCTGTGCCTGACGAAGGAGCCATGGCCCACGAATATGCCATAGAGGGCATTGAAGACATATTCGAGCTTTTTCCAGTATTTGCAGCTGAAGTAAAACAGCTGATAAACAAGACGTCTTACGAGGTGCCCACCGACGATCCAGAGTTGATCGAAAAGCTGGAGGAGTTACTGCGGCAACCTGTTCCCGGTCACCCCAATGTAACCTATGGGGACTATCTCGACGAAATCACTGTAGGGGCAAAGATAGACGCTCATGATGAGTTCGAGGCAGATGACGTCAGCGACTTAAAGGTCAAGCCTGTCGTCACTACTGAGACTCGACTGTTTGTGGCCGACAAACCGGCACACGTAATTAAAACGCGCAGTGTGGATGAAGGGTTGGGCATGTTTTCTAATGTGCAAACGTCAGAGAGTGGCGTCGAAGCGCACTCATATGCGCACTTACTCATTCATGCAGGTCAGCGTACTGCAGATGCCGAGGTCGGTATTGGTCCGGGCGAAGAATTTGTACCGGGTTTCACGATAAGCCAAGTGGCCAGTACGTTTAAAGATGATTTTGCTGAGATGCAAATATTATTGGATTCTTCATTGTATATTCTATCGGAGGTGGAGAAGTTAGTTTCCGAATCAGATATATCTGATCATCTAAAAAGAACAACAACCGCTACATCGACTTTCCGTGTTGAATATGTAACGCCACTTCCAATAGGTAAACATGTCGATATTTTTCAGGAGCATATAAGGGATGAAAGATTTACCCTGGTGGGGTTGATGGCGGGGCAGCATGATAAAGCAAAAAAAGACCTTGAACGGATGACGGTTCATTGGCCCTCAGGATACACCCAGCATTTTAAGGACGCTGTAAAGAATATTAATCTTGCAGCAGAACACAATAAGCGTTTGGACAGAATGCTTTGGAAGCCACACACCTATAAGCTTTGGAAAGCTGCATTCGATGTTAATGTGAAAAAGCTGTTGACTGAATATCTCGAAAGCCCAGCGGCGTCCGAGGACGCAATAAATATTATCAAGAGTTTTTTGAAGGGGGAAACCCGGGTCAGACCTATTGCTATTAAAAATGGTGCGTTTAGTGATGAATTCCATGTGTCTGATGCTGTTTTTTTAACGAGTAAGGGTAAGAGGACGGAAGGGTTATTTGTTTTTCTGGGGGGGAACGCAACGGTTATCGAGAGCCCCGTTGAGCTATTTAGAGAAGGTGGAAAATCAATAGAGGAGTTCCCACAGTTGAGCAGTGAACTGTCGAAACGAATCCCCCTGAAAATCCTGCTGGGTCGCGACGATGACGATTTTAAGTACAGTCAAGGACGATCTGTCTGGAGTCATGGTATAGATTATAAATGGCCATATGAACCCATTGTTATTGGTCGTATAGATGGTCCTAATCACTATCGCGAGCAATACGATGTTTTCAAAGTTCTATTCTATAGTGCGACTGTCAAAGCCCGGGATAATATGGACACCAGGACATCCACGTGGGATGAGCGATTCATTGATAAACTATTGGACGTGTTAGCAGATACATTAAGGTATTGCGCAATTTTATCGGGTTTGCCAGGGGCCCCTACCGCAGGGCTTGCTTTCTTGCTTGGCGCGGGTGCGTCAGCAGTTAAATACACGCAAGGAGAATTGAATGATGACCCCTCGGAGGGCAATCGACTCAAAGCCGCAGCGATTAAGGGGCTTGTTACGCAAATCGCTGCTCCTTACATAGGCCAAGTGTTTGGGAAAGTGCCTAATGAAGCAGAGCTATTTCGCATTACTCTCAAAGTCTATCAATTATTAAAGCTATCGCAGGATTTGCCAAAAGAGATAACCCAATTTTTTCCGGAGTATGGGCATCACTCAACGCCACTTGAGCTTAGCGCCAAACACGTTGAGAAATGGATTGCCCCACGCGTCAAAAACCCTTTGCTTGTTCAGGAAAAACTGACCCGAAAGTTCACCAATAAGCGGGTTTCGGCTCGGCTTAAATCGTTGGGCAAGAAGGGGCCGGAAGCTGCACAACGTCTCATGGATCGCTCGCGCGTCCTGTATTTCAGCGGCCCGAAAGAGGGTTTTGTCTATCGCGGGTTCACGTTATGCGGGGACCTGAGATCTCCTCAGGAGGTGTTCGCTCAGGGTTTTAAAATGAATGCGCCGGTGAACAACATTCAGGACATCAACGGTATGAACGCCAACAGTGGAGTCGATTCCGGCTTGAAAGCGTCCGGATATTACGATAACAACGGTATGGGTGCTTTTCACCAGGGTGGAAAGTCAGGCGGGTACACCTATTTGATCGATGGCAGAGCGATGAATGGTTATGACGTCGCACGCAACAGGAACTGGCAGTCTGACTCCGGATCGCGCACGGGTAACGACCCTTATCAAATAGTCTATGCGCAAGATATTCCAGGTTCGATGATATTGGGCGCCTACGACAGCGCTGGTAAGTTCATACCAAATCAAAGCGCATTGAATCGTGCCATTGGAAAGAGCAGTCCCGGTTCCAGTGCAGACGAAATTCCATTTCCTTTAGCGCCATTGGTTCACGCCAATAACGCCACTCAAACACCTCTAAAACCTCAGGCATACTAAATGTAGTCAATGCAGCGACGGATATCCTTTACCGGGTAATCCGTCGCGTGTAGCAGGCGGTTAGGGCGGGTGCACAAACACATCCCGTCCGTCCATGCAGTGACTACGCTTGCTGGGAGATGACTACACGAGTGTTCCCATGCAAGCGTTGCTCCAGTATTTCAAAGCGATCCTCAATCCCGGGCCCAGCGTGTTTTTGTTTGCCTTGAGAACCGTCGCGGCCGGGTTGCTGACGTTGTACCTGGCCTTCCTGTTCGATCTGGACCAGCCCAAGTGGTCAATCATGGCCGTGGTCATCGTCAGTCAGCCGCTCGGCGGCATGGCGCTGGCACGCAGTTTCGGTCAGGTCATTGGCACCACCTTGGGTGCCATCGTCGCGGTGGTGATCATGGCGATATTTCCCCAGGCGCCACTGCCTTTCATTCTGACCCTTGCCCTGTGGCTGGCCCTGTGCACGGCCGGCGGCACCTTGTTGCGCTACACCAGTTCCCAAGCGTTTGTGCTCAGCGGCTACACCGCGGTGGTGGTGGCTTTGCTGGCGGTGCCGGATCAGGACGGTACGTTCCTGCTGGCGGTGACACGCGTGACGGAAACACTGTTGGCGGTGGCCTGTGTGTGCGTGGTCAGCCTGCTGACGGCGCGACCGGAAACGGTGGCCCGGGATTACTTCACTCGCATCAACCAAGTGATCAAGCTGCTGGCGACCCACGCTGCGGCGGTCATTCGCACGGAAGAAAGTGAAGAAGAATTCCATCGGCGGCAAATGCAACTACTGGGCGAAATCAGCGCCCTCGAAGGCGTGCGTCGGCACTTGTATTTCGACGCACCACGGCTGCGCAGTGCCAATGGACTGGTGCAGTTACTGGGTAATCAACTGGTGCTGTTGACCTCACGGCTGACGGCGTTGAGGCATCAGCGCCAGTTGCTGACTGAGCGCCTGGAAGGAGAGTTGACCGAAGAGATCCAACAGATTCGTGCTGAGGAATTGCGTTTTCTCGATGAGCTGGCGCAGGAGGGGCGTTCGCTATCGACTGAGTCCCGCCACCACTTCACGGTGCTGCAGCAACGGTTCGATGATCTGGCCTACAGGGCTGAGCAGTTGACCGAAACGATGCCGGCCACCGTGCGCTCGCTGGCGTGGGCGCTGCGCTGGGAGCAGGCGCGGTTGCTGGAACAGTTGGGGCAGATTCTGGAACTGAGTGACGCGATTCAGGAAGAACGGCAAGCCAGTTCGGTATTTCGCGGCCAGGACAATCCCCTGCACCTGGATTTCACCCTGGCGGCGATGAACGCCACCCGGGCCTTTACCGCGTTGGTAGTGGCCGGTCTGATCTGGATCGAGACCGGTTGGGACGGGGCGCGGGGCGGGATGATTCTGGTCGGTATCTTGTGTTCGCTGATGGCAACCTTCCCGCGACCTTTGCTGGCTGCGCAAAGTTACGCCAGGGGCCTGGGTCTGGCGTTGGTGGTATCGGCAATCTACCTGTTCATGCTGGTACCCATGATCAGCAACTTCGAGCTGTTGGCCTTGTTGTTGGCACCGTTGCTGTATGCCGTGGCCGTTGGGCTGGCCAGCCCGGCCACTACGGGAACGGGTATTGGCCTTGGGCTGTCGACGTTTTTGATGGTGGGCCCGCAAAACGTCGGGATCGGCCAGAATTCTGCGATCCAGTGGTTCGAATTTGCCGGTGCGTACATCTGTGCGACGACACTGGCGCTCAGCGTCTATGCGCTGATTTTTCCGTTCAGGCCCGCTCTGCGGATTCGCCGTCTGTACCACGAAAACCGCGAGCAGGTGTACGCCTTGCTGAAAACCCCGGCCACCGATGAGCAACAGTTTGCCTTCGAAAGCCGTATGGTCGATCGGTTGACCATGATGCTGGGTTTGCTGCCTGCGGTTACCGACAAACAGTCCCGAACATTGTTCGAATTCAGTCTGGGGTGCATGGCAGTGGGCGTGGCGTTGAACCAGCTCAGGCAACAAGCCCTGCGCAACACCTTATTGAGTGCCGATGTGCAGCACCGCTTGCTGGCGACCGTTCAGGACACCGGTCGTTTGCTCGCGGGTCGGCCTGGCCTTGCGCTTGATCCGGTGCTCAGCGCCTTGCGTCATCTGGGCGATCATTTGGATACCTTGCACGCTGGCGTCCATGAACACCTCTGGACGGTGTTTCGCATGCGCGTGGCGTTGCTGATCGTCGTGTCGTTCCTGGAACGACACAGGGAACACTTTCAACCTGTCGACCCGGAAGGAGTAGCCGACTTTGCCCATTGATCTGGAAATAGGGGGCGTCTACTTACCGCCCATTGCGCAGGCCCTGTTGCTGGCCTTGCCGATTTTTTTGGTCGTGGACTGGATGCTGCGGCGCATCGGTGTACTGCGTTTCGTCTGGCACGAAGCCTTGTTCGAAGGCGCGCTCTACGCCTGCGTCTGCGCGACGCTGATTCTGCTGATGGGAGCCTGGTGACTTGAAAAAACTACTTCCCCGATTGACGACCGTCGCAATTGTATTGCTGGCCTTCGTGCTGGGCTGGTTCGCCTGGGAGCACTACACGCGCGCGCCGTGGACTCGAGACGCGCGGGTGCGGGCCGATGTGGTGACCTTGTCTGCCGATGTGTCCGGGCGCATCGTCAGCCTTGTCGTTCAGGACAACCAGCACGTCGAAAAGGGCCAGGTTTTGCTGGAGATCGACCCGGCGCGTTACACCCTGGCGGTCGAACATGCCCAGCGCGCGGTGGAGGTGTCCAAGGCAACGCTCGGTCAGTCCGAAGCGACGATTGTGTCCAGTGAAGCGTTGCTCAGACAGCGCGAAAGCGAAGAGCGCCGGCGGCGTACGCTCAAACAGGGGTTCGCGATCTCGGGCGAAGAGTGGGAGAAAGCCAGTACCGAGGTGGCTGTTGCCAAGGCCGAGTTACTGCGCAATCAGGCCAATCTGGGGTTGGCTCAGGCCAACGTGCAGTTGGCCATTGCGGCGCTGACTCAGGCCGAACTGGACTTGCAACGCACCCGAGTGGTGTCCCCGGTCACTGGCTATGTCACCAATCTGCTGACCCGTGAGGGTGACTACGCGACGGCGGGTGGAGCGCTGCTGGCGCTGGTCGACAGCGATTCGTTTTATGTGAGCGGCTACTTCGAGGAAACCAAGCTGCCGCGCATCGAGGAGGGCGATCGCGTGCGGATCGAGTTGATGAGTGGCGAGAGGTTCGGTGGCACGGTGCAAAGCATCGCCTTTGCCATCGCCGACCGGGAAAACCTGCCGGGCGGCCGTTTACTGGCGAATATCAATCCCAGTTACACCTGGGTGAAACTGGCGCAACGGGTGCCGGTGCGGATCCGGATCGACGCGGATTACGCCGCGAAACACCGCTTGCGTGCCGGGACCACGGCCACCGTAACCGTCATGGAAACCCGAGACTCTCAAAATCAACACTAACCCCTGTAGCAGTCAGCCTGCTCGCGATGGCGTCGTACCTGTCGACGTCATCGTTGCCTGACACACCGCCATCGCGAGCAGGCTCACTCCTACAGGGGATGTATGTCCGGCGCAGATTTTGTTTTCACCGCTGATCAAAGGTGGGATTGTGATGAATTCAATAATCGTGCAGACAAAAAAAGCCCCGCGACCGAATGAGACGCGGGGCTAAAAAATGGTCGGTTGCGACCAACCAAAGGGGCCTTTGAAACGGTTACTTCGAGGCGACTGTTTCCGGTGCCCAGCCGCCGCCGAGGGCTTTGTAGATGGCGACGATGCCCCGGTACAAATCGACTTCGGCCTGAGCCTGGGTGTCTTCTGCGGCCAGTCGTTCACGTTGGGCGTCGAGCAGGACGAGGAAGTCCGCCGTGCCTTCGCGGTAGCGAATCTGCGCCAGGTCGGCCGCCGCGCGGCTCGATTCACTTTGACGAATCAGCGAAATCAGGCGTTGCTGGCGTTTGCCGTAGTCGCTGAAGGCATTTTCAGATTCTTCCAGCGCCAGCAGCACTTGCTGCTCGTAGGTCGCCAGGGCGCCTTCGGCATCCGCATCGGCACCGCGTAAACGGGCGCGCACGCTGCCCAGATCGAACGCCGCCCACGTGATGCTCGGGCCAAGTGCCCAGGCGTTGGCCGCCGAGGAACCGATCTGCGAACCACGCCCGGCGGTGAAGCCGAGGAAGCCGCTGAGGCTGACCCGAGGAAACAGGTCCGCCTTGGCCACGCCGATACGCGCCGTGGCTGAAGCCAGTTGGCGTTCAGCGCTCAGGATGTCCGGACGCCGCTGCAGCAACTCGCCCGGGTTGCCAATCGGCAGCGCCTTGGCAATGGCCGGCAAGTCTTTCGGGCTCAGGTCCACGGTCAGTTTGTCCGGACGTTCACCCAGCAGCGTGGCAATGCGGTTTTTCTGCCGCACCTGTTCCGCCTGCAATTGCGGCACGCTGGCTTCGACCGACGCCAGCCGCGCATCGGCGCGCTCCACGTCCAGCTGATCGCCCACACCGGCGTCACGCAGGCTGACGGTGATCTTGCGCGACTCCTGCTGATTATTCAGGTTGGCCAGGGCAATTTTTTCCCGCAGCTGTGCGCCGCGCAATTGACCGTAGGCATCCACCAGTTCGGCAATCATGGTGACTTGCAGTTGGTACAGATCCGCCTCGAACGCCTGCTGCTCGGCGTCGGCCGATTCCAGGTTGCGCTGGATACGGCCAAACAGGTCCAGCTCCCACGCCATGTCCAGGCCCAGGTCGTAGCGTTCGCTATTGACCCGCTGGGTGGTCTGGCCTGGAATCTGCCCCTTGGCCAGGTCACTGCTGACCCGGCTGGTGATGGTCGGCATGGCGTCATTGCTGACGTCATCACGAATTGCCCGGGCGGCTTTCCAGCGCGCGAACGCGACGCGCAGATCGCGGTTGCCTTGCAGCGATTGAACCACCAACTGGTTAAGCGTCGGGTCTTCGAACTGCTGCCACCAGATGCCTTCGAAACGCGAACGGTCGTAGTTCTTCTGACCGGCCGCGCCGTCGGTGGCGGTGGTGATGTTGGCCGGCTCAGTGGCGGGGGTCTTGTAGTCCGGGCCGACGGCGCAGGCACTCAGGGCCAGCACCAGAAGGCTCGGAAGGAAGGCTTTCAGGCTCATTAGTGCGCCTCCGGTTGCTGTTGAAGATTCAGCGCCTTGGCGGCTTTACGCTTTTCACCGCGCTCCACGAAATTACGGATCAACACGTAGAACACCGGCGTCAGCAACAGACCGAAGAAGGTCACCCCAAGCATCCCGGAGAACACGGCGACACCCATGGCGTGGCGCATTTCGGCACCGGCACCGCTGGAGAACACCAGTGGCACAACACCCATGATGAACGCGAAGGAGGTCATCAGGATTGGCCGCAGACGCAGACGGCACGCTTCGAGCACCGCATCGAGCGGGCTCATGCCTTCGTCCTGCTGTTTATCCTTGGCAAACTCGACGATCAGAATCGCGTTCTTACAGGCAAGCCCCACGAGCACAATCAATCCGATCTGGGTGAAGATGTTGTTGTCGCCTCCCCAGGCAATCACACCGGTGATGGCCGACAGCAGGGTCATCGGTACGATCAGGATCACTGCCAGTGGCAGGCTCCAGCTCTCGTATTGAGCGGCGAGTACCAGGAACGCCAGCAGTACACAGAGCGGGAACACGAACAGCGCGGTGTTGCCGGACAGAATCTGCTGGTAGGTCAGGTCGGTCCACTCGTAGACCATGCCATTGGGCAATTCGTCCTTGAGCAGTTTCTCGATCGCTTGTTCGGCCTGGCCGGAGCTGTAGCCGGGGGCTGCCGCGCCGTTGATTTCAGCAGTAATGAAACCGTTGTAGTGCATCACGCGGTCCGGCCCCGAGGTGTCGCTGACCTTGATGAAGGTCGCCAGCGGGATCATCTCGCCCTTGTTGTTGCGCACTTTCAGCTGGCCGATCTGGTCCGGCTCGAGACGGAACTGCTGTTCTGCCTGAACGTTAACCTGATAGGTACGGCCGAAACGGTTGAAGTCGTTGGCATACAGCGAGCCCAGGTAGATTTGCAGGGTGTCGAAGATGTCGCTGACGGCCACGCCGTGGGTCTTGGCTTTTTCTCGGTCGATAGCCGCATCGACCTGGGGCACGTTCACGGTGTAGCTGGTGAACAGGCCGGCCAGTTCAGGCACGTTGTGGCTCTTGTTGATGATGTTCATGGTTTCTTTGTACAGCTCGTCGTAGCCCAGGTTGCCCCGGTCTTCGATCTGCAGGCGGAAGCCACCAATGGTGCCCAGGCCTTGTACCGGCGGTGGCGGGAAGATCGCCATGTAGGCTTCCTGAATCCCGGCGAACTGGCCATTCAACGCACCGGCAATCGCGCCGGCGGACATGCTCGGGTCTTTACGCTCGTCGAACGGTTTCAAGGTCACGAACACGATGCCGGCGTTAGGACTGTTGGTGAAGCCGTTGATCGACAGGCCCGGGAAGGCCACGGCGCTTTCTACGCCAGGCTGTTTCAGGGCCAGGTCGGACATACGCTTGATCACGTCTTCGGTACGGTCAAGGCTCGCCGCATCCGGCAGTTGGGCGAAGGCCACCAGGTATTGCTTGTCCTGGCCAGGCACGAAACCGGTTGGGGTGTGGGCGAAACCGAAGAAGGTCAGCACCATCAGGCCGGCGTACACCAGCAGGGCGATACCGCTGCTGCGGATGACCCGTGCGACGGTCCCGACATAGCCATGGCTGGCGCGTTCGAAGAACCGGTTGAACGGACGGAACAGCCAGCCGCCCAAGAGCTTGTCCAGCACTTTGGTAAAGCGATCTTTCGGCGCGTTGTGGCTCTTGAGCAGCACGGCGGCCAGGGCAGGGGACAGGGTCAGCGAGTTGAACGCCGAGATCACGGTCGAGATGGCGATGGTCAGGGCGAACTGTTTGTAGAACTGGCCGGTGAGGCCGGAAATGAACGCCGCCGGGATGAATACCGCACACAGCACCAGCGCCGTCGCGATGATCGGCCCGGTCACCTCACGCATGGCTTTCTTGGTGGCTTCTACGGGCGTCTCTCCCAGCTCGATGTGCCGTTCAACGTTCTCCACCACTACGATGGCGTCATCCACCACGATGCCGATGGCCAGCACCAATCCGAACAGGGAAAGGGCGTTCAACGAGAAGCCGAACAGGTGCATTACAGCGAACGTACCGATCAACGACACCGGCACCGCTACCAATGGAATGATCGAGGCACGCCAGGTTTGCAGGAACAGAATCACCACCAGGACAACCAGAATCAGTGCTTCGAAGAGGGTGTGAACCACTGCCTCGATGGAACCGCGCACGAAAATGGTCGGGTCATAGACGATGCTGAAGTCCATGCCTTCCGGGAAGCTCTTTTTCAGTTCGGCCATCTTGCCGCGCACTTCATTGGAAATGTCGATGGCGTTGGAGCCTGGACGCTGGAAGATCGGAATCGCCACCGCCGGTTGGTTGTTCAGCAACGAACGCAGGGCGTATTGGCTGGAACCCAGTTCAATGCGGGCGATGTCCTTGAGGCGCGTGATTTCACCGTTGTCGCCGGAACGAATGATGATGTTCTCGAACTCTTCCTCGGAAACCAGACGTCCCTGGGTGTTGACCGACAGCTGGAACGCGGTGGCATTCGGCGCAGGAGGAGCGCCCAGTGCACCTGCAGCGACTTGACGGTTCTGCTCACGAATCGCACTGACGACATCGGTGGCGGTCAGGTTGCGCGAAGCGGTCTTGTTCGGATCGAGCCATACACGCAGCGAGTAATCGCCCATGCCGAACAACTGCACATCGCCGACACCGCCCAGACGTGCCAGCTCATCCTTGATGTTGAGCAAGGCATAGTTGGACAGGTAGAGCATGTCGTAGCGTTTGTCCGGCGAGGTCAAGTGCACAACCATGGTCAGGTCGGGCGATGCCTTGTCGACGGTGATGCCAATGCGCGTCACTTCTTCTGGAAGCTTGGGCTCGGTCCGGGTCACGCGGTTCTGCACCTGCACCTGAGCGTTGTCCAGGTCAGTGCCCAGGGCGAAAGTGATGGTCAGGGTGATCTTGCCGTCAGCGGTGGACTGCGAGGACATGTACAGCATGTTCTCGACGCCAGTGATGGCTTGCTCCAGCGGAGCGGCCACGGTTTCACCGATGACTTTAGGGTTGGCTCCCGGGAAGTTGGCGCGGACCACAACGGTCGGCGGTACGACTTCCGGGTATTCGCTGATCGGCAACTGGAACAGCGAGATGGCACCGGCGATCAGGATCAGCAGCGACAGCACTGCTGCGAAGATCGGCCGCGAAATGAAGAATTGGGAAAAATTCATCGGAGTTGTCGTCCCTTAACCGCGTGGAGTCGCGACAGCCACTTTCACAACCGAACCCGGCGCGACCTTGGCAGGTGCGACTTGGGGCAGGTTGCTGGCTTCCAGCGCTTGTCGTTGTTGAGCGAGAGCCGCGAGGGTTTGTTCGCTGGCCATAGGGATCACTTCAGGGGAGACCGGAGAACCAGGACGCACCCGTTGCAAACCTTTGACGATGACGGTGTCATCCTTGGACAGGCCGTTACGCACGATGCGCAGACCTTCGATCTTCGGACCCAACTCGACGGCGCGGTAGGCGGTTTTGTTGTCAGCATCCATCACCAGCACGAACTTTTTACCCAGGTCGGTACCGACTGCTTCGTCGTTGATCAGCACGGCGGAATAGGTGCCGCTGCCGACCAGTTTCAAGCGTGCGTACAGGCCAGGGGTGTAGGTACCGTCGGTGTTGTCGAACACTGCACGACCGCGGATGGTGCCGGTTTTCGGGTTGACCTGGTTGTCGACGAAGTTCATGACGCCCTGATGCGGGTTGCCGTCTTCGTTGGACAGGCCGAGGTAAACCGGGGTGGTTGCGCCGCGTTTCCCCTGACGAGCCAGTTGGCTGTATTTGAGGAATACACGCTCGTCAGCGTCGAAGTAGGCGTAGACCTTGTCAGTGGAGACAACACTGGTGAGCGCCGTGGTGTCGGCGGTGACCAGGTTACCGGCGGTGATTTCCGCACGGCTGACACGGCCGCTGATCGGCGCGGTCACGCGGGTAAAACTCAGGTTCAGTTTGGCGAGGTCCAGTTGCGCCTGAAGGGCACCGACCGCCGCGCGGGCTTCCTGGGAGGCGCTGGTGCGCGAATCGGCCAGCTCGGCGGAAATCGCATTGCTGGTACGCAGGCGCTCACCGCGTTGGGCTTCGTTTTCGCTGCGGGTGGCGTTGGCGCGGGACTGGGCAACCAGGGCTTCGAGGCGGCGGACCTCGGCCTGGAACGGACGCGGATCGATCTGGAACAGCAGGTCGCCTTTCTTGACCAATGCGCCTTCAGTGAAGGCCACTTCGTCGATCTGCCCGGAGACCCGAGGGCGTATTTCTACAGTTTCCGGGGCTTCGAGGCGGCCGGTGAATTCGTCCCATTCGTTGACGGGTTGTTCGAGCACCTTGGCCACGCTGACCTTGGCAGCAGGCATGGCGGCCGCCGTATCCGGAGTCTTGCCGCAGGCGCTCATCACCAGTACGGCCAACAAGGCCAACGGGAAGCGCAAATGTTTAAGTGACTGTTCCATGGATGCATCCGCCAATGTATTGAGAATGGACGGATGATGCTCGGCAGGGTTGTATCGCACGAATCGAATGAAGCAAAGGTAACTATCATTCGGAATGATATAAGACCGAAGTTAGCCCTCTAGTCTGCACCTTTCGTTAGGGGGCTATCAATTGGTTTGATGACAATTCAGTGTTGCGGGAAGTGCAAAGGATAGGCTGGAAACCGAGGCGCGGCCATCGCGGGCAAGCCACGCTCCCACAGGGGCGAGATAACTACGCGAAACGGTCTGGATGCATCACTCTTCGCCGGTTTCCACTTCCCTTTCTTCGAATGCAGAGCGCACGGCTTCCACCGCACGTTCCGCCCGGTGAGCGTCAGCCAGTTGCGGATACGCTTTTTTCAATTTACCGGATACCTGCCAGCCTTGTTCCTTGAGTGAGCGAATGATGCGGTTGGCGTCCTGATCCGGCATTTCCAGCACCTCTTTGAGTCGCTCCTGGGCGCGCTGGAAAATGACCAGCACGCGTGCTTCCTCGACCATCTCGGTACGGACCGTATGCGCCACGACCTGCGCCGTGTACAGGACATGCTCCGTCAAATCGGGATAGCGCCACGCGAATTGCGCATCGGCGTAGTCATCGAAGACAAGGTTGCTGCGGGTGCCGTCCTCGTAGACGACTAGTTCGCCAAACCGATAAGACGCTGCATAGCGTTGCATGAACGGTCGTGAAAACACCTCCAGCGTACGATCGTAGCGCGCCCGGAAATCAATCGAACTTGTAATGGTGGCCGACACCGGCAGGATCACGCCATCAGGCACCGCCCGGTCACGGATCAGGCTGTCGTTGATCAGGAAGCGATGAATCCGGCCATTGCCGTCGCGCATCGGATGGATATACACAAAGGCGAAGGCGATTGCACCTGCTCGAGCCAGCGGCTCGGCGCCACGTGTTGCGTGCTCGAATGCTTTCAGACCGTCGAGCAGTTGTGTCACTACCTCAAATTGCGGCGCAATGTAGTGCACGATGTCCTCGCGTATGGTCGCCTGTCCCACGAAGACTGGCGAGCGCCGCAGGCCCAGCCCTAATGCCTCATGACCTAAAATACCGGCTTGCAATGTGTGCAGGCTGTCGTTGCTCAACGGGTCTTCGATGTGGCCACAGTACTGGGCAATCACATGGGCAAACCGCTGAATCCTGTCGGCCTTGTCTGCCTCTCTCTCGATCAGAAAGCTCGCACGAGACTCCTTGAATGTCAGCCAGCTGGCGGTGCGCATCAGGATATCGGCACCAAAGGTTTGATTCAGCTCGCGAAGTGCCGCATCCAGGTCAAATTGCAACGCTTCCTGCACGGTCTCGGTACGGCGGACCAAGGGGCAGAACTCCGCCACGCCGGGCAGATTATCGTTGATGCGCCAGCGCCGTATCCGCCGTGGCTCGACTCGGGTGAGGTATTTCTTTGACGAGATGGCATCGACATAGCCGCCATTGGTGACATCTGGCACATCCAGATGCGCTCCGGTCAGCCACTCATAAAGGAATCCGGTGCGGCGGGCGTATTGGCCAAAAGGCGATTGTCGGCACCAGGTTTCGATGGGCTCTGGGCCAACAACAGCAAACAGGCGTGCGAAAAATTCGAGGTGAATTTCCTCGTATTTGAGCCCAAACTCGAAATGCCCCGCGAAGTCGTCAGCAGGCTGGTAGCTGGCGGGATACTTGCTCTCGACATGCCCGTTGTTCTCGCGGCTCATGCGTGTCGTACCCATCACCGATTCGACACGTAGGGGTTGTGCAAGCGCGATACCGTAGCGATCCGCGAGTGCCTTGAAGCCTACTTGCATGGTTGAATCCCCTAACGAGCACTAAAAAATGATAGCCAGAAGGGGATACTACGCGAAAACGATAATTTGATGGGCGTGAAGACTGTGCTTACGTGTCCTTGAGAACCCGCACAGTCAAAGACTGTCCGGATCCCCAAAAAACATCTGAATCCGCGACCGTAACCAACGCTCGCCCGGATCATTATCCTGCGATCCGCGCCAGGCCATGTGCAATTCAAAAGTGCGTGTCGGCAACGGCGGATCTTCCGCACGTACACCCCCAGCCGCCGTCAACGCCTCAGCCGTGTAATCCGGCACGGTCGCGACAATATCGGTCCCGGCGAGCAGGGTGCTCAACCCGTTGAACTGCGGTACCGCGAGCACCACATGGCGTTTGCGCCCGAGCTTCTCCAGCTCTTCATCAATAAAGCCGCTCAGGTCGCCAGCGAACGACACCAGCGCATGAGGCCGCGCGCAATAATCATCCAGGCTCAACGGGCCCGGCACGGTGTCGGCGCGCAACAGCTTGGGCTGGCTGCGTCGCAGTACCTTGCGTTTGGCATTGGCGGGAAGATCGGTGGTGTAGCTGACGCCGATGGAGATCTCGCCTGAAGCCAGCAGTCCCGGCATCAGGATGTAGTTGACACGACGCACCACCAGCACGATGCCGGGGGATTCGGCGCGCAGGCGCTTGAGCAGCATCGGCAGCAGGGCAAATTCCACGTCGTCCGACAGGCCGATACGGAACACCGCCGTACTGGTCGCAGGGTTGAACTCGGACGCACGACTGACCGCAGTGGAAATCGAATCCAGGGCCGGGGAGAGCAGGGCAAAGATCTCTACCGCCCGCGCGGACGGTTCCATGCTGCGCCCCGTGCGCACGAACAACGGATCATCGAACAGCCCGCGCAGGCGCGAGAGCGCCGCGCTGATCGCCGGCTGGCCGAGGAACAGTTTTTCCGCAGCGCGGGTCACACTGCGTTCGTGCATCAATGTTTCGAATACGATCAACAGGTTCAGGTCGACACGACGCAGGTCATTACGATTCATCTGGAGTCCTGGCAGAGTCTAGGCTTGACGAGAGCGGTCATATGAGAACAATGGCCGGCATGAATCTTACGGGGAAAGGCTGGTACTCTGCACCGAATAATTCAGTTTACGTGCAACGGCCTTCCAGCTTTCACGACAACCGTTGATCCTGTCGATGCTGCGGAATCAATGACAGGCATGTCGACTATTAATAGCCACTGATAGTCTTGGGTAGAAAGCCCAGATAGAGTTCAGGGCATTAGAGGTTTCTTTGACGAGGTTTGCGATGTCACGCACGATCCGTTTTCACAAGTTTGGTCCAGCCGAGGTGCTCAAATGCGAAGAGCATGCGGCAGCACTCCCTGCACCGGGCGAAGTGCAGGTGCGCGTCGAGGCGATTGGCATCAGTTGGTACGACATTCTGTGGCGCCAGAACCTGGCGTCGTCCCATGCCAAGCTGCCTTCGGGCCTTGGCAGTGAAATGTCCGGCGTCGTCACTGCAGTAGGTGAGGGCGTGGATGACTTGGCGGTGGGTGACAAGGTCGCCAGCTTCCCGGCCGAAAGTCCCAATGATTACCCGGTCTACGGCGAACAGATTGTTCTGCCGCGCACAGCATTGACCCGATACCCGGATGTGCTGAGCCCGATTGAAGCCAGTGTGCATTACACGCCGCTGTTGATTGCCTATTTTGCCTACGTGGATCTGGCACGGGTCAAGCCCGGGCAGTTCGCCCTGGTGACTGACGCCAGTCACTGCGCCGGTCCGTCATTTGTCCAGTTGGGCAAAGCGCTGGGCATACGGGTGATTGCGGCAACGAAGAGTGCAGATGAACGCGACAACCTGCTGTCCCTGGGCGCCGAGAAAGTCATCGTCACCGAGGAACAGGATCTGCTGATGCAGATCAACAAGATCACCGATAACCGCGGTGTCGATGTGGTGTTCGATGGCCTTGGCGGGCCGCAGATGTCTTTGCTGGGGGATGTGCTTGCCCCGCGTGGCAGCCTGGTGTTGTACGGACTGCAAGGGGGTAACCAGACCCCGTTCCCGGCATGTGCAGCGTTCCAGAAGAACATTCAGTTCTTCGTGCACTGCATCGGTAACTTCACCGGCAAGCCGGAGTTGGGGATTATCCAGGATCAGGTGGCGCTGCAACGGGCGTTGCGTGATATCAACCAGCTGACCGCAGACCGTGTGCTGCTGCCGCTCAAGACCCGGGTCTTTCCGTTTGCCGAGTTTGTCGAGGCTCACCGCTACATGGACGAATGCCCATGCCGCGAACGAGTAGCCCTGCAGGTTGAGCCGGCGTAAATTCGGCCCAATGAAAAGTCCGTGCTTGCACGGGCTTTTTTTGTCCGTCGCACGTAAAACGGGACAACCATTCAGTACTGCGCTTACCGGCCAGGTAACTGAACTGGTTTTTGCTCTTGATCTGTATCTTCTAATCAGTCTGTAAGCCTTGATAATTGAATGATTGCTTTCATCTCAAGGAATGAGTCATGACTGAGTGTCAACTCAATACTTTTAACCACGTTATTTTGATATATGCCGAACATTCTGTTCGTCGTTCTCCAGTTGCCGAAAAAACACGGGTGACTTTCTTCCTTATTTCTTGTGCTACCTGTCTGTGGGACGCTGTCGGAAATTTCCTAAGATATCTGAAGACATCTCAAGCCCGCGCCCTTGCGGGGTGTTCGGGCCATTTGCGTTCAAATAAAGCTTGTTCGAGCTTTATTTATTTCAAGTAATGCCACAAACCTTAAGTGCTAGCATTTAGTAATAAAACCCTGTCTTCGAATCAAGGCGGGCAAGGCACGTCGTAAAAGTTATCGCGCTGCGTGCGATATCGAACTTACAAGTATCAGGTACATAAATATGACCAGCATCCATGATCAAGCCATGAACCATGTCTACCAGCAAATATTGCAACGGTTGATGGGATTCTTCTCTCGCGCCGAACGTACGGCATTGCAGCTCTTGATCCAGCGCTTGATGGTGGCAGCGGGGGGCACAGAGCGGATTGGCACTTACAAGGTGCTGGCGATCCAGTCCGGGTCTCGCGACAGCTGCTACACCCTTGCATTGCTGCGTGCCGCCCAGCTGAGTATTGCCGGTCGGTCGCCCGCCACGTTTCAATTGAGGGTGGCGTCGTTACAGCTGAACGGCACCAGCGCGACGTCGCTTGAAAACATCCACCGCAGCTACAGCGCCTTGTTCCTGTACGACGATCCTCGCGTCGAAGTGCTGATGGTCGATAATCGCGAGGTCCTGCCATTTAGTCATCCAACGCCGATCTCCGATGCGGGCTTTGAGGCCAATCGACTCAATTTTCTGATGGTGGGCCATCGTCGTCCACGTGAAGGCGCACTTGACCTGTGGGATAACGGGTACCTGGCCACTGGCGAGTTCTATGGACAGATTGCCCGCTGGGACAGTGGTGTCGATGCATTGATCTGCAGCGAAACGCCTCGCCAGCAGAAGCAATTTCTCGAAGGACTGAAACGGGCGACGACCAAAGCGGGATGCCGTCCGACCATTCACCATGAGCCCAGCTACGAGGCATTGTTTGCAATGCTCGATGAGCTGCGGGGTGACTGCTACCGCGCGTTCTATCCGGAGCTTGATCAGGTGCAATGGCGACCTGCGGAACATTTTGAATCCTGTCGCCGAACCACCTTCATTGACACCAATGACCTGTTAATCAGTGACCTGGAAGAACGCTGGCCGCTGCTTACCGAGTTTCTTGGCTATCGACCGGACGCGCTGCCGGCACCGTTTGCCGAAAACGAATACGTCAGCCTCGGCATATCCGCTCACCTTCGGGGCTTGCAGGAGTGTTTCATGCACGGCGGAAGCTATGACGCGGGCGTTACCGAGCTCTTGCAGCGGGCATTGGTGATGATGCGTCGCAAGCAGGCTCCGGACAGTGCGTGTCAGCAGGCAGAAAAACTGTTTGGCAAGCTGGCGACTCAACCAGATCAGCGTGATTTGGCAGCGGCAGAGGCGCAAAAAAGCCACGGCTTGAGCGAGGCCCAACTGGTGTGCCTGCTTTTTGCGCCTTTTGTCGACAAAGGCAAAGGGCTTGAGCACTTTCTGCGTCGGTGTCATCCGGGAATGTTGGTGGCCATGCCGGATTTGCACAGGGCAATGCAAGGCGAACCGGTGCCCGAGCAGATTCTGCAATGGATGATCGACGTCAGCGGGTTACCCATCAGTCTGATTGGCAAGCTTTATCGCATGGCACCCCTGGCTGACGATACATCGAACGTTCACGCAGCAACCAGCGACGGTAGCATCGCCTTGGCGGGTGAATGGTCCGCAGGACGTTGAGCGGGGTGCGGGAAACCGGCTTTGCCTACCAGGCGGTGTACCGGTACTTGACTCATCTGATCAACGAGTCTGCCAACGACGAGCGCATCCGGCTCCCATCGCTTCGTCAATTGGCAGACCGTCTGAGCGTGTCGATTTCGACGATTCAGTACGCCTACTCGCTGCTGGAGAAGGAAGGGCGGGTTTACTCGGTTGCCAAATCGGGCTATTACGCGCTGCCGGTGTCCTCGATTGACACGCTCGTGGGCGGGCGCGATTTGCTCGAAACCGTCTACGTCAATGCCAGGCGTCCTGCAATGCTTGTCCTCAGTGCGGATGAGCCGACATTGTTGCAGCCCCTGGACAGTCCACTGTTGCTGCTGGAGAGAGAGCTGCTGCGGCAATATCCGCGTCAGCCGCAATCTTGTGTGCAGCCTTGCGGTGAGCTGGAACTGCGCGCGGCGCTGGCAGCGCGTTACACGACCTCACCCCAGCGTTGCTGGCACGCGGATGAAGTCTATATCGGAGCGGATCTTCGGGGTGTGCTGGAAATTCTGATCGCGGTTCTGGGCCTGCGGCACAAGACGGTGGTAGTCGAATCGCCGTGCGACTGGACCATTCTGCGCTTGCTCCAGGCCGCTGAAGTACAGGTGATCGAACTACTGGTGCGGGCAGATGGCAGTCTGGATGTTGACTCGCTCAAGCAGATCCTCGAGATGAAAAACGTTCAGCTGGTGCTGTTGTCTTCAAGGTTGAATATGCCGCGAGGCAGTTCGGCGCCCGACAACAACCGCCAAGCCATTGCGCAGTTGCTTGAGCAGCATGGCAGCTGGGTGCTGGAGAACGATTGTCATGGCGAGCTCGGTTTCGAACCGGATGGTCTGCGTTTTCGCGATCTGCTGAATCCAGACCGATTGATCGTGTTTTCCACGTTCGAGAAAGTAATCGGCCCGGAAGCACCTTATGGCTACGTGCTTTCCCGGCATTTGCGCGACGAACTGCAACGGCAATTCCTGTTGCGCTCGTTTCGCCTGTCACCGTTTCGCCAGAAAGCAATTGCGCGCTTGTACAGTAACGGGCGCATCGATCAGCACCTGCAGGTGCTGCGCCGGTTGCTCAAGGACCGTTCCGTGCAGATGACTCAACTTCTGCGCGAGCGCTTGGGTGATGCCTTGCATGTTGTCGAGCCACAAGGCGGCGCGACCCTGTGGGTGCGCTCGTTGCGTCAGGTCGACATCAGGCGCGTGTTTCAGCGATTGCTCCAACGGCATGTGCTCATTGCGCCGGGTGAGCTGTTCAGTCTTCAGGATTTGCACGGGCAGCACCTGCGCCTGAGCCACACCTTTGGCGGCGACCATGACCTGGCCGCCGCATTGGGCCTTCTGGGCGATGCGCTGCGTCTGGAATCGATCGACTGAGCAGGGCAGTCAGCCCTCTTCGAATGGCCGTGGATCGATCCCATCGCGTTGTGGTCAAACTGCCAGTAAACTGCGATCCAATTCCTGAACCAATCGATTCCAGAGGTTTTGCATGACACTCAGTCCTTTTGCGGGCAAACCGGCACCGGCAGAACTGTTGGTCGACATCCCGCGACTGGTTACGGCCTACTACACCGGCCAGCCTGACGCCGGCATTTCCACCCAGCGCGTGGCTTTCGGCACGTCAGGGCATCGGGGCAGCTCGTTCGATTTGAGTTTCAATGAATGGCACGTCCTGGCCATCAGCCAGGCGATCTGCCTGTACCGCGAAGCGCAGGGCATCGATGGCCCGCTGTTCGTCGGGATCGACACCCACGCACTGTCCACCCCTGCAGGGGTCAGCGCCCTTGAAGTGCTGGCAGCCAACGGCGTGACGGTGATGATCGCGCAGGGCGACGAGTACACCCCGACGCCCGCCATTTCTCACGCGATCCTCTGCTACAACCGCGGCCGTACCTCGGGGCTGGCCGACGGCATCGTAATCACGCCGTCGCACAATCCTCCGCAAAGCGGCGGCTACAAATACAACCCCACCAATGGCGGTCCGGCTGATACCCACATCACCAAGTGGATCGAAGCCAAGGCCAACGAACTGCTGAGCAACAAGCTGGCTGGCGTCAAGCGCATCAGCTACGAGCAGGCGTTGAAAGCCGGCACGACCCATCGCCACGATTACCTGAATACCTATGTCGCCGACCTGATCAACGTGATCGACTTCGATGCCATTCGCGACGCGAAATTGCATTTGGGCGTTGATCCGCTGGGCGGAGCAGGGGTGCGTTACTGGTCGGCGATTGCCGAGCATTACAAACTGGATCTGGAAGTGGTCAACCAACAGGTCGATCCGACATTCCGCTTCATGACCGTCGACTGGGATGGCCAGATTCGTATGGACCCATCATCGAGCCATGCCATGCAAGGTCTGATTGGTCTCAAGGAACGCTTTGATGTGGCGTTCGCCTGCGACCCTGACCACGACCGACATGGCATCGTGACCCCCTCCGGTGGCCTGCTGGCGCCAAACAGCTACCTGGCGGTCTCGATCGATTACCTGTTCCAGAACCGCCCGCAATGGCGCGCCGACGCCGCCGTGGGCAAAACCGTGGTCAGCAGTGGCCTGATCGACCGCGTCGCCAAGCGCCTGGGTCGTCGTCTGTACGAAGTGCCGGTCGGCTTCAAATGGTTTGCCGACGGTTTGTTCGATGGCTCCCTGGGCTTTGGTGGGGAAGAAAGCGCCGGTGCTTCGTTCCTGCGTAAGGACGGCGGCGTCTGGAGCACCGATAAGGACGGGCTCATTCCTGCGCTGCTGGCTGCAGAGATGACGGCGCGTACCGGCCGTGATCCGAGCCAGGCATATCGCGCCTTGACCGACGAACTGGGTGAGCCGTTCTCGGTACGGGTCGATGCCAAGGCCAATCCTGAGCAGAAAGCCTTGTTGAGCAAGCTGTCACCCGATCAGGTGACGTCGACCCAACTGGCGGGCGAAGCCATTCAAAGCATCCTCAGTCACGCACCGGGTAACGATCAGGCGATCGGTGGTTTGAAAGTCATGACCGAAAACGGCTGGTTCGCCGCACGTCCATCGGGTACCGAGGACATCTACAAGATCTACGCCGAGAGCTTTGTCAGTGACGACCACCTCAAGCAATTGGTGGCAGAAGCTCAGACGTTGGTGGATGGTGCTATTTCCACGAAATAAACGCGGCTACGGTGTAGAGGGAGGTTAATCCAGCTCTGCTGATATCCGGGCATGAAAAAGGGCGACCCTAACCGGTCGCCCTTTTTTTGCCTTGCCTTCAAGCAATCAAGCCACATCCACCAGAACCACTTCGCTGTCCTCAATGGCCGTCACACGCAGGACCTGTTCATCCGCAATTGCCACACCGTCTCGAGCTTTTGCGCGTAACCCGTTGATTTCAATGAGGCCGGTTGCCGGTACCAGATAAGCCCGTCGCCCTGCGTCCAAGTGGTATTCGGCAGACTCGCCGGCTTTCAAATTCGCTGCTACCAGGCGGGCGTCCGCACGGATTCGCAGGCTTTGATCGTCGCCGGCCTTGCCGCTGGCCAGGGTCACGAAACCTTCACGCTGACCTTTAGGGAACGGTTTGGCTCCCCACGACGGGGCTGAACCGGCTTCATTCGGAATAATCCAGATCTGGAAAATCCGCGTCTCGCTCGATTCCAGGTTGTACTCGCTGTGCGCGATCCCGGTACCGGCGCTCATTACCTGCACATCACCAGCCTCGGTTCGGCCCTTGTTGCCCAGATTGTCCTCATGGGTGATCGCACCTTCACGAACATAGGTGATGATTTCCATGTCCCGGTGAGGGTGTTTCGGGAAGCCCGTTCCCGCAGCAATCACATCATCATTCCAGACCCGCAAGTTGCCCCAGTTCATGCGCTTGGGGTCATGGTATTCGGCGAATGAAAAGTGGTGATGCGCATCCAGCCAACCATGATGGGCGCCGCCCAGGGAGTTGAAAGGTCTGAGTTCGAGCATGGTCGTCTCCGGAAAGGGTTTGTTGATGGCGACCATCATCTACGAGCAACGCATCGATAAAAAGCGTAAAAAATGCCTCATTACAATCGAATAATTCGATGCTGTTTAAAATGGAAAATGGCTCATCCAACCTTCACTTCACTCTACAACTCGATGACCTGTAAGCATTTTGCTAGAACTCAATGGCAAATGAAGACACCATAGCGCTCAACAGCCTCACACCCTGGAGTCAGTCCGCGTGCCGCAACACACCCCCGATCTCCCCCCCGAACTTCGCCCCTTGGCAGAGATGCCTTTGCTCAAACGCCTGGCCGCCCGGTTTTTTGGACATGGCCTGACGCGCTTGCGTGCTCAGCACCGTGCCTCGTGGTTGCATGGGCAGGCAGATGGCTTTCGCAGCGGCCACAGCGCGGGTGTGGATTACGGCTACAAGGAAGGCAAACTCGAAGGTCTGGAGGAGGGGCGACAGGTCTTGCTGATCCGCGACTCGCGCTCCACCGAGCATCGCGCCCCCAACGTGGACGACAACCTGTTCGACGATTGGCGCCTGCCTCTGAGTGCCGAACTCAAGAAGCGCATGAAGGCCGATGTTGCCCGATTACTGCCAGCGCATGCCCAGCCAAGTGCTGCGCAGTGGAAAATGATCTTCAGCGACACGCCCTCAACGTCGGTGATAGCCGGCGCGGGCGCTGGCAAGTCGACGACGCTGGTGTTGCGAATCGTGCTGCTTGTGCACTATCTGGGCTTCGAGTTGAGCTCCATGACCGTAGTGACCTTCACGCGGGAATCGCGCAAGGATTTCATCAATAAACTGGTCGAGCTGTTCGCCCTGTGGGGCCGGGCGCTGAGCGTGAAAGAGGCGCGAGAGCTCGTTCGTACTTTTCACTCTCGAATCCTGCCGATGGTGCGCAGCCTGCCAGGCTTCGAACGCCTGCAAGCCTTCGAAAACCTTAGCCATCGTACGCAAAATGCTGATGAGGATGTCGACAGCAACCCCTTCGACCTGCGCATCAACGATGCTCAACGCCAGCAACTGAATGCGTGCTATCACGGCTTGCACACGCGCGATGAACGTTTTCGCGAGTTGATCAGACCTCTGTCTCGCCATGCCCTGCAGCTCAAAGAGCTGGACCGCGATCACCCGGACGTGCAAAAGCGCATGGCCGTGACTGAATTGGCCGCCAAGCGCGACGAAGAACTGTGCGATGCCATTGAAGATTTGTGGTTTCGCGCAGGTGCCTGGCCGATTAAAGGGATCGAACCCAATCGCCAGTCGTTCGATATCAACGGATCAACATTTCATTGCCACGGCTACATTCCGAGCCTTGATGCCTGGGTGGTGCTGGGATTCGACCCAAAGGAAAACCCCCAGGTCAGCCGTCCTGGCGCCAAGCTGAGCGTACGGGCTGAATGGGCAGTCAAGCTAACCCTGTTTCAAGCTTTCTGTCGTAAACCGTTGATATGGTTGGATAACTACGAATCATCGAAACGCGTGCTGGCGTCCCTTGCCGGAGACGCAAGTGCCGGGCCGGGCTTCGACTACAAGGTCAAGGGTGAGCTGGGTTCAGCTCCGTTACTGGACTGTTTTGTCGCTGCCGCAGGGTTTATCGAAAACCTGGGGCTGGATGTGCCGACGGCTGTGGGCCAGATGAGTTTCGCCAAGGACGACCCGGACCGGTTTTTCTTCGAGGCGCTGAGCCTGTATTGGCGAGCACTGGAAGACCATCTGCTGGATCAGAAACCACCGGTCATGACTTATAACCGGATGTTTGCGCTGTTCAGTGAGCATTCACCGGAAAACCTCAAGTTACTGAGCGATGAACTGCTGCGGCCAATGTCCCACCTGATGATCGACGAATTTCAGGATGTCTCGCCGCAAATCGTTTCCTGGATTCGCGCAAGCCTCGCGCAGATCCGCAGTCGAGGTCCGGCGATGCACGTGGGGCGCGGGGCGCAACGCTCGTCGTTGCTCTGCGTGGGCGATGACTGGCAATCCATTTATGGATGGCGCGGCAGTTCACCCACGTATTTCATGGAATTCGCCAAAGAGTTCCCGTCGCCAAGCACGACAAAAGTGATGCTGAGCGACAACTACCGCAGTCATCAAGCCATCATTGATGCCGCCGAACATATCGTCCGTGCCGCGCCCGCGATTGCTGGAAAGAAGGCCAAGGCCAGTGGCGAACCCAAAGAACTCGTCCCCGTGAGCGTCTTCGATCGGGATGATCAGAGCATGGCCAGTCGGCTGAGTGAGCATTACAGCAAGGGTGATTCAATCTTGATGTTGTATCGAAAAAGTAGCGATAAGCTATTGATAGAGCAGCATATTCAGTCGGTAGTTAATGTGGATTCTAGCTTGCCGTATGAGTCAAGGCGATTGAAGCAGCTCACGTATCACAGCGCGAAGGGGCTTCAGGCCGATGCGGTTTTCCTGCTGGGTGATTGTCAGCACCTGACCAGTTCGCCGTACAAGAACCAGGTCTATCGCATGGCGGGCCTGGGCAAGGCCGGCGACAGTGAGGCGTATGACAACGCACAAAAAGACGAAATCCTGCGCCTGGCTTATGTCGGCATCACCCGGGCGGTGAGCCATTGCTATTGGTACGTCGATGCTCAGGACACTCAGGCAGTGAACATGCCAAAAGCCTCCGACCGGATTGGCAAGGGCAAGGCATTCTTCGCCGATCACCGCAGATAACCTGTAAGAGCTGTCGAGTGAAGCGAGGCTGCGGTCTTTTGATCTTCAAAATCACCAAACCAAAAAAAGCCCACAATTGTGGGCTTTTCAAACCGCTCAACACTTCACGCATAACTCCTGAACGCCGCCGGCGGAATAAAAGCCTCAAGCTCATCCTCCACCGCTTCGATGATTCTCTCCACATCCGCCGCATTCATCACCGTTGCGCAAGGAATGCCGGCAATGGCGATCATGGTCTCGCCACTCGCTCGATCAAACAAACGGGCAATCATGCTGCCCGGCGCATCCATGCTCGCCTCGAATCCCATGGGATGAAAATGCCAGCGCATCAGCTGGCAGGCGTTTGGAAAAGTAACCTTGCTAAAACCTCTATTCATGTGTTGCCCGCCTTCTTAATCGAGCGCTTCCGTTAGCTCATGTTAGGAGGGTAGAGCCTTCATTGGCTCAACCGGTGATGACATTAAAAGTAGCATCCAGATGTGAAAGTCTCGTGGTTTTTTCAAACCGTTTGGCGATTGCTTTCGCTTTTTTTGACACAGGTCACGCATCATCGATCATTGGGCGATATGCCACTATCGGCCTATCCCTACATTTGTCGTTGAAGCCCAGTCCGAACTTGGGCAAGCTCGGCTTTTTCCCGTTGAGACCCCCTATGCACGCCGACGATGACGGCCCACTGCAAACCCTGACCACCGGCGAGACGGTGATGCGTTACCACTTGCGCTGGAAACACCGGGACCTGGACGGCGTCATGGCGCTGTATCACCCGGACGTTCAATACAGTGATTTTTTCCAGAACCGTGTGATGGGCCTGGATGAATTGCGTGATTACGTGCGCGATAGCATGCCCCGTGACCCGGACGAAGCCCTGGAGCATTCGGACCGTATCCGCCTGGATGGCAACACGGCGTTCATTCAGTACCGCATCACACTGCGCGGCGGTGAGGGGCTGGTGTCGTTCAGGGCAAGTGAAGCGATCACAGTTCGGGACGGATTGATCTGGCGAGTCAACGAATACGCCTCGCTGGTTCGCGAGCAGGTTTCCAGTCAAGCGGTCGCCAGCAAGCGCGCGGCGGTCAGCCGGTTGGGGTTGTCACCACGCCAGCTGAGCTTCATGGCCGAAGACCTGCAGCAATACTTCCAGCGTCAGCAGCCTTACCTGGACCCTGAGCTCGACCTGCAACGGGTAGCGCAGGAATGCGGGTACAGCCGTAACCAGATCTCCTATCTGTTGAATCAAGTGCTTGGCCAAAGCTTCTACCGGTACGTCAACCAGGCGCGTTTGCACCACTTGCTGGCGGCGCTGGATACCGCGACGCCCCCGCTGCGTGTGGATGAGCTGGCCTTTGCCGCAGGGTTTAACTCGTTGTCGGCGTTTTACAGCTGTTTCCGCCAGCACACCGGGCAATCGCCGAAGGCCTACGTCAAACAAATTTCTTTGCGTGCACGCGCGCAAGACAGCCACTGAGACCACGCACTAGGATCAACGCCATCGAAGTTTGAGTGGCGGAGTCTTGTATGCCGGCGTGGCGCACTATCAGTTTGTGGATGGATCAACTGGACGATCCCCTGTTGCCGCGCCCCGCGCTGGAACAGGACCTGGACGTCGACGTGGCGATCATTGGCGCCGGGTACACCGGGTTGTGGACCGCCTATTACCTCAAGCGCCTGGCGCCGGGGTTGAACATCACCATCGTCGAAGCGCAAACCGCCGGTTTCGGCGCGTCCGGGCGCAATGGCGGTTGGCTGATGGGCAATCTCCTGGGCGAAGACCGTTTACTCGCAGCGTCATCGCCGGAACAGAGACGGGCATCGTTCGATTTGCTGCACAGCATTCCCGATGAGGTCGAGATCGTCATCGAACGTGAAGGCATTGATTGCGATTATCGCAAGGGTGGTGCGCTTTATTGCGCGGCGCGTTATCCGGAGCAGGAAGCCAGCCTGAGGCACTATCTGGACAGCCTTTATCGCCAGGGACTGACTGAAAAGGATTACCGCTGGCTCAGCCCTGAGCAGCTGGCCCAACAGATCCGTGTCGCCAAACCCTACGGTGGAATCTACGCACCGCATGTCGCGACCATTCACCCGGCCAAACTGGTCCGTGGGCTGGCCCGGACGGTTGAGGGCATGGGCGTCAGCATTTATGAGAACAGCCCGGTTACCCAGTGGCAGTCGGGCTCACTGCGCACGGCCAAAGCCCAGGTTCGCAGTCGGTGGATTGTGCCGGCGGTTGAGGGGTACTCGGTTACCTTGCCGCCGTTAGGCCGTTATCAATTGCCGGTACAAAGCCTGATTGTCGCCACCGAACCGCTGTCCGCCGCGACCTGGGACGAAATCGGCCTGAGCCGTGGCCAGGCCTTCAGCGAAAGCAGCCGCCAGGTCACTTATGGTCAGCGCACCGCCGACAACCGCCTGGTATTCGGTGCACGGGGTGGCTACCAGTTCGCCGGCCAACTGCGCCACAACTTCGACCTGACCACCAGCGAAGTGGAACTGCGGCGTTACCTTTTCGGCGAACTCTTCCCACAACTCAAGAACGTCCAGATCACCCATGGCTGGGGCGGCAACCTGGGCATGTCACGGCGTTTCAAACCGCACATGCTTTGTGATCAGGCCAGCGGCATTGCCTTGTCCGGTGGCTATGGCGGGGAGGGCGTGGGTGCCAGCAACCTCGGTGGTCGAACGCTTGCCGACTTGATCCTTGAGCGCGACACCGAGCTGGTTCATCAGCCTTGGGTCATTCCCCAAGGCGGTCTCGACGCACTCAGGGCGTGGGAGCCCGAACCGTGCCGCTGGCTGGGCTACAACGCGATCATTCGCAGCTTCGTCCACGAAGACCAGACCCTGGCCAATCCGGCCACTGCGCCATGGCGTCGCAAACTGGCGAGCGGCGTGGCGGGGTTCATGGAAGGTTTCATGCACTAAACGGCGTTTTTCAACGACAGGTAATCCCATGAGCATCACGCAATTCAAGAACACCGCAGCACTGATACTCGAAGAATCCAATCCAGTTGCCGTACCGCTCGGAACACCCGTGGCGGTAGCCTCGACCACCAGTGTCGAGCGCGACGACGGCGTCGAAACCGGTGTGTGGGAGTGCACCCCAGGTCGCTGGCGGCGCCAGATCGTCGCCCAGGAATTCTGCCATTTCATCCAGGGGCGCTGCACCTTCACCCCGGACGACGGTGAGACCTTGCACATAGAAGCGGGTGACGCACTGATGTTGCCCACCAACAGTCTCGGCATCTGGGATATCCAGGAAACCGTGCGCAAAACCTACGTTTTGATTTTTTGATCCTTTGATTGCCTGCCAATAACAACAAGCCCCTACAGGAATCGACTCATGAAGCGAAAGACACTGGCCCTGGCGCCCCTTGCACTCGTCGCGACCCTCAGCCAGGCGGCGGAGACGGTGAAGATCTACAACTGGTCGGACTACCGATACCACGAAGAACTTCCAGAAAGAAACCGGCATCGCGTTCACCTACGACGTGTATGACAGCAACGAGACGCTGGATGGCAAGTTGATGACCGGCAAATCCGGTTACGACGTGGTGTTCCCCTCCAACCATTTCATGGCGCGGCAAATTCAGGGTGGGGCGCTGAAAAAGCTCGACAAGAATCAGCTACCGAACTGGAAAAATCTCAATCCGGTGTTGCTCAAGGCCCTGCAAACCAATGATCCGGGCAATGAACACGGCTTCCCGTATCTGTGGGGAAGTACGGGGATCGGCTACAACGTCGCCAAGGTCAAGGCGGTGCTGGGCGACAACGCACCGGTGGACTCCTGGGACCTGATCTTCAAGCCCGAGAACATGGAAAAATTGCAGAAGTGTGGCGTGGCGATTCTCGACAATGGCCCAGAACTGTTGCCTGCTGCCCTGAATTACTTGGGCCTGCCGCACCACAGCAAGAACCCTGAGGACTATAAGAAAGCTGAGGCGCTGTTGTTGAAAGTCCGGCCGTATGTGAGTTATTTCCACTCGTCCAAATACACCAGTGACCTGGCCAACGGTGATATCTGCGTGGCGGTGGGGTTCTCCGGCGATATTCTCCAGGCGGAAAATCGCGCCAAGGAAGCCAACAACGGCATCGAGATCGGTTACAACATTCCCAAGGAAGGCGCCGCGATCTGGTTCGACATGGTCGCCATGCCCGTCGATGCACCGGATGAAAAGGCCGGCTACGCCTTCATGAACTACCTGCTGCGCCCGGACGTCATGGCGAGCATCAGCAACTATGTGCATTACGCAAACGGCAACGAGCAAGCCGATAGCCTCATCGAACCGGCGATCAAAAACGACACCAAGGTTTATCCAAGTCCGGAAATGATGGGCAAGCTGTTTGCGTTGGAAGCGATGCCGTTGAACATCGACCGGATCCGTACGCGGGTGTGGAACAAGATTCGGACGGGGAGTTGAGGGGTCATATTTTGTAGTTGATCGTGGCTAACTTGTGCGCAGGGACGCGGTAAGTTCCGAGCCTCTTTCACAGTTGAGGGGCAAGGAATGCCTTACTGCTTGAATGCGGGTCGGTTACGCACTGGCCGCTTTTCAGAACCCGGCCGAATCTATCTCATCACCGCTGTCGTCGATAAACGGCAGCCGGTTTTCTCTGATTGGCGGGTCGGACGCCTGGTTGTCTCGCAATTGCGTCAGGCACAAGAAGCGGGATGGGCGGACTTTTTAACGTGGGTTGTGATGCCGGATCATATGCACTGTCTGGTGCAACTCCGGGACCAAACCTTGGCCGGGTTGATGTGCCAGGTAAAGTCGCGCAGCGCCGCCGCCGTCAATCGCGCGTTAGGCCGAAAAGGACGCCTTTGGCAGAAGGGCTACCATGAGCGTGCGGTTCGACGTGAGGACGACGTGAAAGCGCTGGCCAGGTATGTCGTTGCGAATCCGATCAGAGCAAAGCTTGTTTCACGCGTTCATGATTACCCGCTGTGGGATGCGTGCTGGCTATAGCAATCACGACCGCTTCGCCGTCGAACGCAGCCTTCGGCAGCTGCTACACAGAGCTCGCTTACTCCACGACCCTGTAGCAGCTGGCGCAGCCTGCGTTGGGGCGCGAAGCGGCCCCGATATTCAGGGAGATATCAAAGCGTCCTGAATGCGACCGCTTCGCCGTCGAACGCAGCCTTCGGCAGCTGCTACACAGAGCTCGCTTACACAACGACCCCGTAGCAGCTGGCGCAGCCTGCGTTGGGGCGCGAAGCGGCCCCGATTTTCAGGGAGATACCAAAGCGCGTTGAATGCGACCGCTTCGCCGTCGAACGCAGCCTTCGGCAGCTGCTACACAGAGCGCGCTTACACAACGACCCCGTAGCAGCTGGCGCAGCCAGCGTTGGGGCGCGAAGCGGCCCCGATTTTCAGGGAGATACCAAAGCGCGTTGAATGCGACCGCTTCGCCGTCGAACGCAGCCTTCGGCAGCTGCTACACAGAGCTCGCTTACTCCACGACCCTGTAGCAGCTGGCGCAGCCTGCGTTGGCGCGCGAAGCGGCTCCGATTTTCAGGGAGATTTCGAAGCGTCCTGAATGCGACCGCTTCGCCGTCGAACGCAGCCTTCGGCAGCTGCTACACAGAGCGCGCTTACACAACGACCCCGTAGCAGCTGGCGCAGCCAGCGTTGGGGCGCGAAGCGGCCCCGATATTCAGGGAGATATCAAAGCGTCCTGAATGCGACCGCTTCGCCGTCGAACGCAGCCTTCGGCAGCTGCTACACAGAGCTCGCTTACACCACGACCCTGTAGCAGCTGGCGCAGCCTGCGTTGGGGCGCGAAGCGGCCCCGATTTTCAGGGAGATATCAAAGCGTCCTGAATGCGACCGCTTCGCCGTCGAACGCAGCCTTCGGCAGCTGCTACACAGAGCTCGCTTACACCACGACCCCGTAGCAGCTGGCGCAGCCTGCGTTGGGGCGCGAAGCGGCCCCGATTTTCAGGGAGATTTCGAAGCGTCTTGAATGCGACCGCTTCGGTCGAGCGCGACCCCGGAGCCAACGCAGCCTTCGGCAGCTGCTACACAGACCCCGCGCGAAGACTTATTAATCTTCCTCGCGAACCGTGGCCACTTCATCGGCTCGAACCTTCACTTTCGACCCGGAAATGTCTTCGAATTCGTAGAAGCCATCCTTGGTCTTGGTTTTCGGCATGTCCTTGGTCAAATACTGGGTGCCGTTCTGCAGGGTGACGACCGTTGCCGTCGAGCAACCGGCGAGGGCCAGGAAGGCAGCTACTGCTAATGGCAAACCCAGGGTCTTGATGTTCATAACCACCTCTCATAATCGAAAAAAACAGCCGAAAGACTGTGCCTGTAACGCGGTTGGTGCGATGGAACGACGAAAAGTTCGGCGGGCGCCCGAAAAATCGCTGCCGCCGCTTATCTTTTTCTAATTGCGTCGGAAGGGACGGAACTGGTATCTGTACGCATAACCAGTACTCCCTCGCCTTGGCTCTTATTTCCCGTGACTGCAAATCCGCTCGACGACCCGTTCTATTACCTCAACAACTTCAAGCAAGTGCTTGATTGGCTTGAGCATCGTTACGCCGATGTGTTGAGTGTAGAGGAGCAGCGCTTTATCCACGAATTTAACCAGTTGCCCCGGGAGTCCAGGGCACTGCTGGTCCGATTGGTGATGCGCAAAGGGGTGCACTTCAGGGCGAGCAAACTGCATTACGTCGAAATCGGCGACATCGGTTGCGCCGTCGTTCCCTTGGTGGCATTGGGCTGGATTGATGAGCAGTGCCCGCTGTCCATCGACGCGTTGTTCAACGTGCTGCTCAAGTCAGAAGTGCTCCAGTGCTTTGGTGTCGCCATTGATCAGCCGAAAGGAAAAAAGAGCGATTGGCTACCGGCGCTGACCGAACAATTTCCCGAAGCCAAAAGCTTCAACCACTGGTGCGCTGCCCTCAATGAGCGATTGTTCAGCCTGACCATCATGGGCCTGTGCGACCGTTTGCGCCTGATGTTTTTCGGCAATCTTTATCAGGACTGGTCCGAGTTCGTATTGGCGGACCTGGGCATCTTCACGTATGAAAAAGTCGACATTGGCGCCGACTCTCGAGGTTTACGCAGCCGAGACGACGTGGACGCCTGTTTCTTCCTCCACGACTGCCAGGTTCGGTTTGAATCGGGCGAAGACATCGCCGACATCGTTGAGCAGATCAACAGCCTGACGCTGCCCAATCCCTGGTTGCAACGACGTCGCGGCAAATTGATGTTCCAGATCGGTCAACACTGCGAGCGTATGTCGCACTTTTCTACCGCCATTTCGCTCTATCGCGACTGTGCCTACCCCGGCGCACGCGTTCGGTTGATTCGTGTACTCGAGCGCTGTGCTGAATATCAGCTGGCATTGGAGCTCGCCACCCACGCCGAACACGCCCCCGAGAGTGCCGCCGAACGCCAGCATTTGCTGCGCGTGCTCCCCAGGTTGCGCCGCAAACTGGGCGGTCCCGCGATGAAGCGTGCCCCCGCCCGGCAAATGCTGCGTCTGGATCTTCAATTGCCCAGGATCGACCCGTCACTGTCGGTGGAGAGCCATGTTCTGGCGCACTTGGCGCAAACGTGCGCGCCGGTTCATTACGTCGAAAACAGCCTGATCAATTCGCTGTTCGGCTTGCTGTGCTGGCCCGCGATTTTTGCGCCTTTGCCGGGATCGTTTTTCCACCCATTCCAGCGCGGCCCCGTTGACCTGCATGCGGAAGATTTCCACGCACGCCGCGCCGATCTGTTTCAGGCCTGCCTGGCGGAACTCGACAATGGGCGCTACATCCAGACCATCCGCGACCGTTACACCGCCAAATGGGGGGTGCAATCACCTTTCGTGTTTTGGGGCGCGTTAAGCGAGGAGCTCCTCGATCAGGCACTCGATTGCCTGCCAGCGGAACACCTCAAGCACTGGTTCAATCGCTTGTTAATGGATATCAAGGCCAATCGTGCCGGCATGCCTGACCTGATCCAGTTCTGGCCGCAGGACAAAACCTACCGCATGATCGAAGTCAAAGGTCCGGGGGATCGTCTGCAAGACAATCAACTGCGCTGGCTGGAGTTCTGTCACGAGCATCAGATGCCGATTGCCGTCTGTTATGTGCAATGGGCGGAGCAGAGCGCTTGAGCTACCGTGTCGCCGTGCGGGCGCTGTGTGAGTTCACCGCCAAAGTGGGTGACCTTGACCTGCGATTCACCCCGTCGCCCACCGCGCTCGAAGGCATTGTCGGCCATCGCACGGTGGCCTCGCGCCGTAGTGAGGGCTATCAGAGCGAAGTGGCGCTTGAGGGCCAGTATCAAGCGCTGAGCGTCAAGGGCAGGGCGGATGGCTATGATCCTGCGCAAAACTGCCTGGAGGAAGTCAAAACCTATCGCGGCGACCTGACCCGGCAACCCGCCAACCACCGGCTGCTGCACTGGGCCCAGGCGAAGGTTTATGGCTGGTTGATGTGCCAGAAACTCGACCTGGCGCAGATCAATCTGGCGCTGGTGTATTTCGACATCGTCAGCGAGAAGGAAACCTGCCTGGTCGAGCGTTTCGACGCCGCGACACTGCAACAGTTTTTCGAACACCAATGCCGGCTGTTTCTACTGTGGGCCGAGCAGGAAATGGTTCATCGCGAAGCGCGCAATCGGGGTGCGCAGAACGTCGCGTTTCCCCACATCGATTTCCGTCCGGGCCAACGGCACCTTGCCGAATCAGTGTTCAAGGCCGTCAGCACCGGCCAGTGTCTGATGGCCCAGGCGCCGACCGGTATCGGCAAGACAGTGGGCACGCTGTTCCCCATGCTCAAGGCGCTGGCACCGCAGCAACTGGACAAGATCTTCTTTCTGACGGCGAAAACCCCCGGTCGCAAACTGGCCCTGGACGCTGCACAGGTGATTCTCGGGAGCGTCGATGCACCGTCGCTGCGCGTACTGGAGATGATCGCTCGCGACAAGGCATGTGAACACCCGGACAAAGCCTGTCACGGAGATTCCTGCCCGCTGGCGAAAGGTTTTTATGATCGTCTGCCAGCCGCTCGCCAGGCGGCCAGCGAACTGACGTTGTTGAACCAGAGCGCATTGCGTGAAGTCGCGCTGAACCACGATGTCTGCCCTTATTACCTGAGCCAGGAAATGGCGCGCTGGGCCGACGTTGTGGTTGCCGACTACAACTATTACTTCGATTTCAGTGCGCTGTTGTTCGGTTTGGCCCAAGCCAACAACTGGCGGGTTGCCGTACTGGTGGATGAAGCTCACAACCTCGTGGAACGCGGACGCCAGATGTACAGCGCCACGCTGGATCAATCGACCCTGAACGGCGTGCGAAAAAGCGCGCCTGAGCCGTTGAAGAAGTCCTTGCAGCGCGTCAACCGCGAGTGGAACGCCCTGCATGATCAGCAACTCGGTGCGTACCAGGCGTATGACAGGGCTCCGGAAAAAATGCTCCAGGCGTTGTTCTCCTGCAGTGCGAGCATCGGCGATTACCTGAATGATCATCCGCAGGGCCTGGACAGCGCGTTGCAGAACTTCTATTTCGACATGCTGCAATTTTGCCGGGTGGCGGAGCTGTTCGATGAACAGTTTTTGTTCGATATCACCAAGCGCGATCTTGATCGCAAACGAAACCTGTCCCGGCTTTGCCTGCGCAATGTAGTACCTGCGGGGTTCATTCGCCCGCGGTTGACGGCTGCGCGCAGCACCGTGTTGTTCTCCGCCACCTTGAGCCCTCGCCACTATTACGCTGACCTGCTGGGGATGCCGACGAATACCGTGTGGATCGATGTGGAATCGCCATTTCACGCCGATCAGCTGCAGGTTCATATCGTCAACCAGATTTCCACGCGTTTCGTTCATCGCCAGGCCTCTCTGGAGCCGATCGTTGAGTTGATAGCCCGGCAATTCATTGAAAGCCCCGGCAACTACCTGGCGTTTTTCAGCAGCTTCGATTACCTGCAGCAAGTCGCTCAATTGCTCGCTGAAAAACATCCTCATATCACTGTGTGGTCGCAATCCCGAGGTATGGGAGAAGGGCAGCGCCAGGATTTTCTCGATCAGTTCACCACGCATAGTCAGGGCGTCGGCTTTGCGGTGTTGGGCGGGGCGTTTGGCGAAGGGATCGACCTGCCCGGTGCGCGGCTGATCGGCGCGTTCATTGCCACGCTCGGGCTGGCGCAACTGAACCCGGTGAATGAACAACTGAAACACCGCATGTCCGCCATTTTTGGTGCCGGTTATGACTACACCTACCTGTATCCCGGTGTGCAGAAAGTCGTCCAGGCCGCAGGACGCGTGATTCGTACCCAACAAGACCAAGGGGTCGTCATGCTGATCGATGATCGATTTGGCGACAGCAAGGTCAAGCAATTGCTTCCGCGATGGTGGTCGATCAGGCCGGGGATTGGTCACTCTTGAAAACCACCACCCATGACACGCTAATACCTGGCCATGTCTACAACGACCTGTACGCCTGTATCATCAAATACGTGTATCGATGAGCCATTAAGTCCAATTGTGTTTTTTGTGGCTTCCCAAATTCCCGGTTTGTCTCATACTCCTGTAAACAGAATTGACGTGAGGGTTGAATGAGCGAGGATCGGAGAAAGGCTGGCGCCATCGCGGAAAAGCGTTTTCGCCTGTTGATCGATGCCGTGATCGACTATGCGATCTACATGCTGGATCCCGAGGGCATCATTACCAGCTGGAACGCCGGTGCCAAGCGTTTCAAGGGCTACGAAGAAGCCGAGATTCTCGGTGAACATTTCTCCCGTTTCTACACCGACGATGATCGCCGTGCCGGTTTGCCTGAGAGGGCGTTGGACACGGCCATCCGCGAAGGGCGTTTCGAGGGAGAGGGGTGGCGCGTTCGCAAGGACGGCTCACGTTTCTGGTGCCACGTGGTGATCGATCCGATTATCGATCCTTCGGGTGTTCTGCTTGGGTTCGCCAAGATCACCCGTGATCTCACTGATCGAAAAATGGCCGAGGAAGTCCTCAAGCAAAGCGAGCAACAGTTCCGGCTGCTGGTGCAGAGCGTCACCGACTACGCGATCTACATGCTCGACGCCAATGGTCGCCTGACCAATTGGAACCCAGGCGCACAACGCATCAAGGGTTACCTGCCCGAAGAAGTCGTTGGTAGGCATTTTTCCATGTTCTACACCCCCGAAGACCGTGCCGCCGGCGAGCCACAACGGGCGCTGGAAACAGCAGTGCGCGAGGGGCGGTTCGAAAACAAAGCCTGGCGAATGCGCAAAGACGGTACGCGGTTTATGGCGCACGTGGTGGTCGACCCCATTTGGGGAGATACCGGCACGTTGCTGGGCTTTGCCAAAATTACCCGGGACATCACGGAGGCGACCCTTGCACAGCAGACGCTGGAGCAAACACGCGAAGCCTTGTTCCAGGCGCAGAAAATGCAGGCCATCGGTCAACTCAGTGGCGGCATCGCCCACGACTTCAATAACCTGCTGACAGTGATCCTCGGCAACCTGGAGATCATCCGCAAACGCTCGGGTAATGAACCTAAAATCACTCGCCTGGTGGACAACGCCACTCAAGGTGCCCTGCGCGGTGTAACGCTGACCCAACGCATGCTGGCCTTTGCCAGGCGCCAGGAACTGAAGACCGAGCCTGTGCAGATTCCAGCGTTGGTGCAGGGAATTATGGGGCTGATGCGCAGTGCTCTGGGGCCTTCGGTGAAGCTGGATACGCGTTTCCCGGATGAGCTGGAACCGGCGCTGGTCGACGTCAATCAGCTTGAACTGGCATTGCTTAATCTCATCACCAATGCTCGGGATGCAATGCCTGCCGGGGGCCGAATCGTCATCAGCGCCGAGATGGAAGACGTACGTGCGCAGTCCAGCCTGGCACTGGCGGCTGGACGCTACGTCTGTCTGAGTGTCAGTGACACCGGTGAAGGCATGGATGAAACGACGCTCGCTTCAGCGATGGACCCATTCTTCACCACCAAAGGCTTGGGTAAAGGGACTGGCTTGGGACTGTCGATGATCCATGGCTTTATCGAGCAGCTAGGGGGGCGATTCATTCTCAAGAGCGAGAAGGGTAAAGGCACGAGCGCGCAACTGTGGCTACCCGTCGCGTCGAGTGGCGTTGCCACTCAACCCGCAGTTGATGCAGAGCCGCCGGCTCCGGTGGCACGTCTGCGCGTCCTGGTGGTGGACGATGACAGCCTGGTCCTGACCAGTACGTGCCTGCTGCTTGAAGACCTCGGCCATCAGGTTACCGGTGCCGCGTCGGGTGCGAAGGCACTGGAGTTGATCAGCAGTGAGCCGGATTTCGACCTGGTCATCACCGACATGGCCATGCCCCATATGAGCGGTACCCAGTTGGCGCACTTTATCCAGATGAAAAAACCCGGCATGCCGATCATCCTTGCCACGGGCTATGCCGAACGCCTGGAGGGGGGCGCTTCCAGCCTTCCGCGCTTGTCCAAACCCTTCAACCAACTCAATCTGGTGGACATTATCGCGGCGACGCTCAAGTGATATTGGGCTGAACTTGTCCGGAGGCGTTTCTTCTAACTGTTTTCCCTCCTGATGTGACGCCCGTGCCAAGAATACTGACTGAAGCCACGCCTGAAGAAGCCCTGACCGAACACAACGCCAAGATGTTTGGTTCTCCCAAAGAGCGCCTTGATTTCTACCGCCGGGAGATCCAGTACGAAACCAGCATCCTGGCCAACCGCACTGATGCCTACCTGGCGGCTCAATCGTTCCTGGTGATCGCCTTTGCGTCTTGCATGGCCAATCTGAATCCGGAATGGGGAAAGCTGTTCACACTGGTCGTTCCCCCCTTCCTGGCGCTGTTGGGGCTACTGAGTTCACTGAACGCCTGGCCAGGCATTCGTGCGGCGTACGACATCATTGATCACTGGCATTTCAAACAGAGTGAGTTGCTGCGCAGTGAACCGTTGATGGGGTTGGCATACGATGAATCGCCGTTGTTCAGCGAAATGGAATCGTCACACAAGGGGTACCGAAAATCGTTGCTGTTTTCGGTGCGGACTCCCTGGATCTTCGCGACATTCTGGGTACTGCTGGGGGCCTATGCCGTTTTCATTCAGGTGACGAATCCGGGCGGGTGAATAACCCGGATTTTATCAGGATGGTTTTTCGATGCGGTGTCGGTGTTAAATCCCGGGGGGCTTCGCCCCCAACGCAGGCTGCGCCAGCTGCTACAGGGGGCGCGATTTCACACTGACCTTGTAGCAGCTGCCGAAGGCTGCGTCCGACTGCGAAGCAGGCGCTGGCCTGATACCTCAGGTCAATCAAGCCGCCAGGTTCCCCGCACTCATTTCCTTCTTGTACTGCGCCTTCAGCGCTTCCATCTGTGCGCCCAACTCTTCCAGCTCAGCTTTACCCAGCAACTTTTTCGCCTGAGGAAACATCTCGGTTTCTTCCTCTTCGATGTGATGCTCCAGCAGCTCCTTTACCACTTTCACCCGACCGGCAAATTCCGGTGTGGAGGGGTCGGTGACCTTGAGATCCGGCAGCACCAGCGAGTCGACAGTGCGGTGTTCTTCCTTGGCTTCGTAGTACATGATTTCCTGCTCTTTGCCGCCGGCCTTTTTATAGGCGGGATACAGTACTTCTTCTTCCAGTCGGGTATGGATGGTGATTTCCATTTCCAGCTTGGCAATCAGCTCGGTGCGTTTTTTAACCCCACGTTCGGTGGACTCACTCAGTTGGGTCAGGATGCCTTTCACGCGTTCATGGTCGGCTTTCAACAGGTCGATGGCGTTCATGGTCGGTTCTCTCAAATAGTCACGGGTTAGGCGCTTACGGTTTCGATGCCGAAGGTCGCTCGTAGTCCTGGAGCATTTGTCGTGCCGATTTTGACGAGTGGATAATCATTAACAAAAACAATAGGTTAAACATGTCGTCAAAGACCTGGAGTCATGCAGCCTGCATGAGTAGTCAATATTCTTCATGCAGTTCGCAGTGCAGGCAGAACCCACACAGATCGCCGGAGATTTACAGGCTGACCGCCGATCAGAATCAACCGCCACCTGACTGAACTCACGGCTTCCGGTCGCTCCCTTAATACAGACACCCGATGTCTTTAATAATGACCAGCGAGGATGCAGCCATGCGAGCAATGACTTATCACGGTGCCCATGATGTCAGGGTTGAAACCGTCCCCGATCCCACTATCGAAGCCGCTGACGACATCATCTTGCGGGTCACGGCGACGGCTATTTGCGGGTCTGACCTGCACTTGTATCGAGGCAAGATCCCCACGGTTGAGCATGGCGATATCTTTGGTCATGAGTTCATGGGCATCGTTGAAGAAACCGGGTCCGCCGTGACTGCCGTGCAGCGCGGTGATCGCGTAGTGATTCCCTTTGTGATCGCCTGTGGTGACTGTTTCTTTTGTCAGCAAGAGTTATTCGCCTGCTGCGAAACCACCAATGAAGGGCCCGGCGGCAGCCTGAATAAAAAAGTCATCCCGCCACCGGCAGCCTTGTTCGGTTTCAGTCGGCTGTATGGCGGCATTCCGGGCGGACAGGCCGAGCTTGTCCGCGTCCCCAAAGCCAACACCGGGCCTTTCAAGGTCCCGGGGTTGCTGGCCGACGAGAAAGTGCTGTTCCTCTCGGACATCTTGCCGACCGCGTGGCAGGCGGTGATCAACGCCAATATCGTGCAGGGTTCCAGGGTCGCGATTTTTGGCGCCGGGCCGGTGGGGTTGTTGAGTGCCGCGTGCGCGAGAATGCTCGGCGCCGAGCAGATCTTCATGGTTGATCACCACAACTATCGGCTGGCTTATGCGCAAAGTGCTTACGGGGTGATTCCGATCAACTTCGATGACGACGATGACCCGGCCGACACGATCATTCGTCAGACCGCGGGCAGCCGTGGCGTTGACGCGGTCATCGATGCGGTTGGATTCGAAGCCAAGGGCAGCACCACAGAAACGGTGCTTGCGACCTTGAAAATGGAAGGCGGGAGCGGCAAGGCGTTACGTCAATGCATTGCGGCAGTGCGCCGAGGAGGGGTGGTCAGTGTGCCGGGCGTCTATACCGGTTTCATCCACGGCTTCCTGTTTGGGGACGCCTTTGACAAAGGCCTCACGTTCAAAATGGGCCAGACGCACGTCCAGCGGTATTTACCGGAGTTGCTTGGGTACATCGAAACGGGGCGTTTGCAACCGGAAGCCATCGTCACCCACAGGATGTCCCTGGAACAGGCGGCTGAGGGGTACAAGATTTTCGATAAAAAACAGGAGGAGTGCCGCAAGGTCATTCTGACACCGGGTTCCAGCGATGTGCCATTGGCTGAGACATTTGAAACTGAAGCGGTACCCGTGATGTAGCAACTCCCCTTGTACGAGCAAAGCTTGGTCTGGGCGGCGTTCCAACGATGCCGCCCAGACGACCATTTACTTCAGGTGTATTTGCCGATTTACACGCCTGGTCTCATACCGTCATCGCGAGCAAGCTTTGCTCCTACAGGTCCCGGCTGCGGCATCTGTGGAAAATCTTCATTGAGCACCCGCAGATGCTCAATAGCTTCCGCGAATTTGACATCAGCCTTCCTGCGCATCGCCTGATAGCGGTCAAACTGCTCCCCATCCAGTTCACTGCCTTCAAGCAATGCGAAGGCACACTGATTCAATGTTTCAGCTTCTTCAAACATCTGACGATTACGTTGCAGGGCGAATTCGCGACAGGCTTTGAGTTCATCGCGAGTGGAATAGTGAATCATGACCGGCACCTTAAAGTCGGAGGAGGTTGATTAATAGGCACCGGCAATGCAAAAGGATTTCAAATTTATGATCGCCAAATTTCGATAATCAACCCCGTCAAAGCGCGTGCGAAAAATCAGTTTTTTCGTTGCTTGCGCCGTTCATAACGCGCCAGGATCGGTTGGGTACTGATGCCATGCACCAGAATGCTCAACGCCACCACCGACAGGGTGAGGTTGGCACAAAGCGTCGCCACCGATTGATCCAGCCCGTGGTTCAACGCATAAAACAGGTAGTACAGACTGCCGATGCCGCGAATGCCGAACCAGCCGATCAACAGTCGTTGCCGTCCTTCAAGCAATCCACCCCAGGGCATGGCTGCCACACTCAGTGGCCGGATCAGAAAGAACAACGCTGCACCGACAGGCAGCGCCCGCCAGTCCCAATGGGCGATGAGTACTACACCCAGCAGCGTCACCAGAAACACTTCCATCGCCCGTTCGACCAGACCGCCAAAAGCAAGCATGTCGCCCATCATGATGCCGGCTGCCACCTGGGAATCTTCAAGCTTGTCGGTGTCGCCGTGAACGGCATGCTGCGGGTCGACGTTCTGATGGCCGACAACTGGCTGTACAAGATGCTCGGCGGGTACCGGGGCGTCGCCCGTGGATTTGACCTCTGCCTGGCGCAGACCGAGCCCGGCTGCAAACACGGACAAGAAGCCGTAAGCATGAACCGACTCGGCCCCGACATACGCCAGGGCGATCAACGCGAGGGCCAGGTAATCGTTGGGCGACAGGGTGCTGTCTTCATTTTTTATCCGCAGTGAAAGGGTCACCAGACCAATCCCGCGCCCCATCCAATAGCCAATCAACAAACCCGCAGGGACAGCCCAAAGCAGTCGGTAAAGCGCCCAATCGCCTAACCAGCCCGGGTTGTCATCGTGCAACAACAAGACCAGCCCCAGGATCACGAAAGGAAACGCAATCCCGTCATTGAGCCCCGCTTCGCCGGAGAGCCCGAACCGGACACTGTCGTCATCACGGGCATCGTTGACCGATACCAGCGCGGCGAGCACGGGGTCGGTCGGCGCCAGGATCGAGCCAATCAACACTGATACGCCCCAAGGCAGCTCGAACCCGAAATGCAAAAGCAGGCTGACCCCCGCAATTGTCAGCACCATGACCGGCCCCGCCAGACCAAAAGCAATCCGCCATTTCTTCGCTTTAAGGGGAGCGCGCAGTTTCAAACCGCAGACGAACAGCGAAAACAGCACAGCGACTTCGGTCAGATGCTCCATCCAGACGGAGGCGTCATCCAGGTCGAGTTTCAATAGACCGAACCCCGCGGGTCCGATGGCGATGCCCAGCGCCAGGCACACGGCTGAAGTGGTCACGGGCATCCATCGCAGGTACGACGATGTCAGTGCCAGTGTCAGCAGTACCGCTCCCAGCACTGCCACCCATATGATGAAACTCATGTCTTGGTACTCGCCAAATGGGTGGCAACAGGGCAGCGCTTGATAATCAACCGACGGTCGCGCGCAGGTATTCAGGGGTCAGGACGTTGAACCAGACCAGGATCATTTCCACCAGAATCGTGACCAGCACCAGCAGTCCTACGCCCCAGACGCAGGCCGAGTTCAGCAGACCTTGTTCCTTGCGCTCGTGCATGAACGTGGGCAAACCGACAAACAGCAAAAATGTCGAATAGACCGCGGCGGCCCCCAGTACAAGGACCGCCAGCCAGCGGCTCGGATAAAGCCCGGCGAATCCGGCGAGGAAGAATGGGGTCGCGGTGTACGCGGCGAAACCGATGCACTGATTGATGGTAGGCCGTGACTCGAAGGTGCGGGACATCCACCGGATGAACAGCCCCATCACAGCCACACCCGCGAGAATGGTCAGGTAGAGCAGCACACACAGCTGCAATGCGCTGCTGGTACTGAGCTTGACCGTTTCATTTTCAGCCAGGCTCCAGCCGACGTAGGTCGTCCCGATAAACAGGCACACGGCGGGAATCAGGGCGAGCAACAACAAGTGAGCCAGATAATGACGAGGGTGTGCTTCCTCTTCCCTGCGAATATCCGTCCACGCGAAGTTGGGTTGGGTGAAGAGTTTGATGATAGGTGCGGACATGACGACCTCCAGATAACGGAAGGCCCGCCACTGGGGCCTATCGTTTTGGAGGTCGGTTTTTTGTGAGGGGTTCATTTTTTTGCATGGTTTTCGACATCACCCCTCGCTGTCCTTACAGCATTGGCTTGCCTCCCGTCACGCCATACCGTTGTCCGGTGATGTAACTGGCTTCGTCCGACGCGAGCAGCACATAGATCGGCGCGACTTCCACCGGCTGCCCCGGCCGTCCGAGGGGTGTTTGCGAGCCGAAATTCTGCACTTCCTCATCAGGCATCGTGGAGACGATCAACGGAGTCCAGATCGGCCCGGGCGCCACGCAGTTCACCCGGATGTTTTTCGGTCCGAGCATCTGCGCCAGGCCACCGGTGAAGTTGGCAATGGCGCCTTTTGTGGTGGCATAAGCGAGCAGGGTGGGTTTGGGCATGTCCGAGTTGATGGAGCTGGTGTTGATGATGGAGCTGCCAGGTTTCATGTGTTTCAGGGCCGCCTGGCAAATCCGGAAAATGGCGGTGATGTTGACGTCGAAAGTCATGACCCATTCTTCATCCGGGATGTCTTCGAAGTTTTCATGGGTCATCTGGAAGGCCGCGTTGTTGACCAGCACGTCGATACGCCCAAAGCGTTCGACGGTTTTATCGACCAGGGCCTGGCATTGGGCTTTTTGCGCCAGATCACCGGGCAATAACAAGCATTGCCGGCCAGCCTGTTCAACCCAGCGAGCCGTTTCCCGCGCGTCTTCATGCTCGTTGAGATAAGCAACGACGACATCAGCGCCTTCACGGGCAAACGCAATCGCCACGGCCCGGCCGATTCCGCTGTCAGCGCCGGTGATGAGGGCAATTTTGCCGTCGAGTCGACCAGACCCTTTGTAGCTTTGCTCGCCACAGTCCGGGTAGGGCTCCATCTTTTTTTGTGAACCCGGTACCGGTTGGCTCTGTTTGGCGAACGGTGGTTTTGGATAGTCGATCATCATGAATCTCCAGTCTCAAGGCGAAAGAATCAAAGGGTTGACCTTGGCCTTTTGACTGGAGTTCGGTTGGATGTTCGACGTCATCGGTAAACGCGATCCCTGCAGGAGTTACCGGAGGAACGGGGTAGAAATCACAGCCCCAGGTCAGAAAGCCCTGGATGATCATCCGGCCGTCGCCCCAGTGGCCAATAGAACTTGCGCTCGCTTTCCTTGATCGGTAGGTCGTTGATGCAGGCAAACCGATTAGCCATCAGGCCGTTCTCGTCAAACTCCCAGTTTTCATTGCCGTAGGAGCGAAACCAGTTACCCGAATCATCGTGCCATTCATAGGCATAGCGCACGGCGATCCGGTTACCGGTGAACGCCCAGAGTTCCTTGATCAGACGGTAATCCAGTTCCTTGGCCCATTTGCGCGTGAGGAATGCCTTGGCTTCTTCACGGTTATGAGCAAACTCCGCGCGGTTTCGCCATTGGGTGTCCAGGGTATAGGCGAGCGAGACGCGCGCCGGATCACGGGAGTTCCAGCCATCCTCGGCCAGGCGTACTTTCTCGATGGCCGATTCCCGGGTGAAGGGTGGCAATGGCGGACGAACTTCAGGGTTTGACATATAACGTCTCCTCTCGAATTAACGTACAGGCGGTTGTTGCATTTGAATTAAGGGTTACAGGTCCAATAACTTGCGCGCCACGCACTGCGCGTTATCGGCAGCACTGTGATCGCCCATGACCAGCGCGACGGTGATGGCACCGTCGATCAGGATCAGCAGTTGCCTGGCCAGCGTCTGCGGGTCGTCAGCGCCAAATTCGGCGCAGAGCTCGCACACGTAATCGAGCAGCTTCTGTTTGTGCTCCTTGGCCAGCAGGCGCACCGGATCCTGCGGGTCGCCCGTTTCGCCACTGGTGTTGATGAAGGCACAACCGCGAAAGCCTTCGCTGGCAAACCACGCGTTGAGCACAGTAAACAGGTTGAGCAGGCGATCGGCCGGGGTATCAGCCTTACCGACCTCGCTGGTGAACCAGCGCATCCAGCGCAGGTCACGCCGTCGTAAAGCCGCGACGGTCAGCTCCTCCTTGTTGGCGAAGTAGCGGTAGATACTTTTTCTGGAGACCCCGGCGGTTTTCACCAGAAGATCCATCCCGGTGGCAGCGATACCACTTTTGTAGATCAATTTCTCGGTGACATCCAGAATGATGTCGCGCGTAGCGTTGTTAGTAATTTCGTTCATGTGATTACAGTAGAACGATCGTTCTCCTTTATCAAGCGGGATGTGTGGTGCAGCGCACACAGTCATCGCGAGCAGGCTCGCTCTCACAGGGGACACGCATCTCGACTCTGCTCGCGAAGGGGTCTTTACAGACGCTGACAAGACCCCAACCGATCCATGGTGTAAGCTCTCGGGTTCTTCGGATTCGACCTTTTGCGAGCCCTATGCCGTCGCTTTTCAAACGCCCTCTGCTGCCTAAATTGCGCAGTTTTCCGCTGACCGCCGATGCCGTCACCATCCTTTCCGGTGCAGCCGAATTTCGTCGTTGCCTGCTGGAAAAAATCGCCAGTGCAACCCAGCGCATCTACATCGTTGCGCTGTACCTGCAACAGGATGAAGCCGGTCAGGAAATCCTCGATGCCTTGCACGCAGCCAAACTGGCACGTCCTGAACTGGACGTCGTGGTGGTGGTTGACTGGCTGCGCGCCCAACGCGGCTTGATCGGTGCCGGCAAGCAGCCGGGCAATTCGGCCTGGTATCAGGACATGACCCGGACTCACGCCAGTGAAGTCCCGGTGTATGGCGTTCCGGTGCAGAGTCGCGAACTGTTTGGCGTGCTGCACTTGAAAGGCTTTGTGATCGATGATTGCGTGATCTACAGCGGCGCGAGCCTGAACAACGTCTATCTGCACAAGTTCGACAAGTACCGCTACGACCGTTACCACCTGCTGCACAACCGCGCTCTGGCCGATTCCATGCAGCACCTGATTCAGCATGGTCTTATCGCGTCCAAAGCCGTCAACCGACTCGATTTGCCCAACCTGCCGACCACCCGCAGTCTGCGCAACGATATCGGTGACCTGCGCAGCCGCCTCAAGCACGCGGCCTACGACACCACGGCGGGCACGCTTGAGAAGGGCGGATTGTCGGTCAGCCCGTTGCTTGGCGTCGGCAAAAACAACCCGCTCAGCCGGGTGATCTGCGAGTTGATCGCCAGCGCACAACATCAACTGACGATCTGCACGCCTTACTTCAACCTGCCGCTGGCCGTGACGCGCGAGATCAACCGGGCACTGGGGCGGGGCGTGAAAATCGACATCGTCGTCGGGGACAAGACTGCCAACGATTTCTACATTCCGCCCAGCGAGCCGTTCAGAGTGATTGCGGCGCTGCCGTACCTGTACGAAATCAGCCTGCGCAGGTTCGCCAAGCGTCATCAGCGCACGATAGATAGCGGACAGTTGAACCTGCATCTGTGGAAGGAAGGCGACAATACCTACCACCTGAAAGGCATGTGGATCGATCAGCGTTACACCCTGCTGACGGGCAATAACCTGAACCCACGGGCGTTCCGACTGGATCTGGAAAACGCTTTGTTGATTGATGATCCGAAGGGTGAGCTTTTAGAACCGCGCCGCGAAGAGCTGGGGCAGATCTTTCAACACACTACGCGTATCGAGCGTTATCAGGATCTGGAAACGCTTCTGGAGTATCCGGCAGCGGTGGCCAAGTTTCTCAAGCGCGTCAGCCGTGTGCGAATCGAACGATTGTTGTATCGGATTCTTTAGCGCGTTCGACCTTTGCGGAATACGCGTGGGCACTGTCGCGATTCATCTCGCGACAGTGCCCACGCGGTCAATGCAACCGCTTAATTCAAACCCAGCTTCCCACGCAGCATCGACAGATCTTCAGCCAGTGTATTCACCGGCCCGACCAGCGCCTTGCGGTCGTTTTCTTTCACTTTGTCGTAGGTTTCAAAGCCACCGTCCCCGGTTTTGTACTTGGCCAGGATCTTGTCCACGGTTGCGAAGTTTTTGTCGACCTTGGCGATGAATGCGGCGTCCTGTTTGGCGATTTGCGGACGGAACAGGTCAACGATTTTCTTCGCGCCGTCGACGTTGCCCTGGAAGTCATACAGGTCGGTGTGGCTGTAGCGATCCTCCTCTCCGGAAATCTTGGTCGCCGCAACTTCTTCCAGCAGCGCCGCCGCACCACCCACCACCTTCTCAGGCGGGAAGGTCAGGCCGGCGACGCGGGTTTGCAGGTCCTTGACGTCCTTGTTCAGGCCGTCAGCCAGTTCAGTCAGTCCTTGGGTGCTGTTCTGCGAAAACAAGGAGTATTCGATACGGTGAAAGCCGGTGAAATCTTCGGCTTTCACGCCTTTTTCGTGGTCGTCGACACGGGAGTCAATGGACGCGTCCAGGTCGCTGAACAGCTCGGCAATCGGTTCGATCGACTCATAGAAAACCCGGGTCGGCGCATAGAGTTTTTTCGCCGTGTCCAGATCACCTTTTTTCACCGCGTCAGTGAATTGCTGAGTGTGGCTGGCCAGTTCGTCCAGTTGCTCGGTGACGTAGATTTTGTAATCCGACACCGGCCCCACCAGGTCCATCGGCGCCGTCGCCGCGAATGCTGAAAGCGGAGTGTTGAGCAAGCCAAGTGTCAGCAGTAAAGCGAGGGGCGACTTTTTCATGGGACGGTTCCGTGTGGAGGGTTGTTAGGCCGTAGCGGTAGTTTGTGTGGCTTTCAGCAAGGTGCGACCGATGTAGTCCTGGTCACCCGTGACGCCGGGCAGGGTGAAGAAGTACCCACCACCGACCGGTTTCAGGTATTCCTCCAGCGGCTCGCCGTTGAGTCGGGTCTGGACGGTAATGAAGCCTTTTTCGAGATCGGCCTGGTAGCAGATGAACAGCAGCCCCATGTCGAGCTGGCCGTTCTTGTTCACGCCGTTCGAGTAGTTGAACGGTCGGCGCAGGATCAGGTTGCCCGCCGTGGCGGTGGTGCGCGGGTTGGCCAGGCGAATGTGCGCGTCGAGCCTGGTCAGTTTGCCTTCCGGATCCTTGCTGTAGTCCGGTGTTTGGGTTTCATGCTCGCCGCCCATGGGGGCGCCAGTGCTTTTGATTCGGCCGAGGATGCTTTCCTGTTCCTGCAGCGGGGTGCGATCCCAGCGCTCGACGAAGTTGCGGATGATGCGCACGGCTTGATAGCTGCCGTTCGCCGCCCAGGCGGGCTCGTCGCTGCCTGGCTGTACCCACACGAGGGTGTCCATGGCCCTGGCGTCGTTGGAATCAGGGTTGGCTGAACCGTCGCGAAAGCCCAGGAAATTGCGCGCGCTCTGCGCCGGCACACCCGGTTTCGCAGGGGCTTGGGGCGGCACGCTGCCTTCCTGTTTCCAACGCACCAACAACAAGTCCGGCAAGTTTTTCACGATGTCGCGCAGGGCATGGATGTTGGTGTCGGTGGTGTTGGAACAGAACTGCAGACTCAGGTCGCCGTGGCAGCAATCTGCCTCCAGCGCATCATTGGGAAAGCCGACCATGCGGATCAGCCGCTTGGGCTTGGCGCCTGTGAGGCCGAAGCGTTCGTCGAACAGCGACTCGCCGACCGATACGGTGATGGTCAGGTTGTCCGGGGCCACCACCGGGCCAAGAATCCCTGAATCCACGGGCGGAAGTTTCGGGTCGATCTGCTCGACTGGGCCACCCTTTGTCAGGAACGCGATCCGCTCATTGAGTGTGCGAAACAACCGCTCAAGGTCTTCACGATCGCTGGCCAGGACGTCGAACGACACCAGCATCCCGCTGGCCGGGCGCGGGGTAACGATGCCGCTCTGGTGCTTGCCGTGGAACGGGTGGCGGTCCTCGGTCTTCTCGCTGCTGGGGGCTTCAGTGACTTGGGCGGGGCTGGCGGCCATGGCCGGGCAGCTCAACGCCGAGCCGGCCAGTGCCACACCGGCGGCGCCCATGCCCATCAGCACCCGGCGGCGCTGAAGGTTGAATTGCTCTGAATCGTTCATCGGTTTGAGTCTTCTGCTTACAGGCCGGAGAGGCCAAGGGCGGGATCGATTCCGTCGAGTGCATCGGCCAGGACCTTGGCCTTGTCGGCGATTTGTTTGCGCTGCTCGGCGCTCACGCTGTCGTAGCTCGCGTAGCCATCCTTGGTCTTCATGCCGTTCAGGTCTGCGTCGAGTGCAGCGAGGGCGCTGTCGATCTTGGGCAGCAGGTCGGCGGCGGACTTGGTGAGTAGCGGTCGCAGCAGGTCGACGACCTTGTGCGTCACTTCCAGGTTGGCGGCGAAACCGTTCAGGTCAGTGTGGCTGTAGCGTTCTTCTTCACCGCTGCTGGCACGCACGTCGGCGAGGCTGTTGAGGGTGCGGATGAGGATGCTCACCAGTTGTTCCGGCGGCAGTGATTGCGCAAGCAGCTGTTGTTTGAGCGTGGTCACGTCGGCGATCAAACGCTGAGCGACAGGCGACAGGCCGTCGAGGTTGCGTTGTTGGAACAGCGCGTACTCGATGCGGTGAAAACCCGTGAACCCTGGATCCTGTTCGCGTTTTTCGAAGTAATCGGCACGGGCATTGATCGCGTTGTCCAGTTCTGCCAGTCGCTGGGATGCCGGTGCAAGGCGTTGATACGCGGCGCGGGCCGGCGCATACAAGGTTTGCGCCTGAGCCAGATCGCCGGCTTCGATGGCCTGTTCCAGCGCGGTGACGGCTTTGATCAGCGCCGTGCCCTGACTGCTCAGGTAAACCCGAAACTCCGACAATGGCCCGACGAAGGCGACCAGCGACGGTTTTGCCTTGGACGCGGCGTCGGAAGCCGCGGTGGGGGTGACGTGCAACGTGCCGCGAGGGTTGCTCAACAAACCGCAGGTGATCGCGTAATCGCCGGGCATGAGGTTGGCGTTGATCACCTGGCTCAGGCCCGGTGCGATGTTTTCCCGTTCTTCGACCACCAGCACACCGTCGAGGATTTCCCATTCCACCGCTCTATCCGAACGATTGACGATGCGGAAGCTCGCGCGGCCGGCCGGAACCGTCAGGGCGTTCGGCTCGCAGCTGTGCGGGTGAATGGTGATCAGCACTTCGTTATGGTTGGTCTGGCGCTTGGCCGCCGCCATCTGCGAGGCGTAATAGAACAGACCACCGGCGGCGATCATCACCACGATGGAACCGGCCACCGCCCAGCGCAGCGCGCGGGGAGCAGAAACCGGGGGAGGGGCTTGGTTTGGCATGTGTGCCCTTACTGGCTGGAAACTGAATGGGGTTGCTTTGCAGGGGGCGATGCCGGCAGGAAAAACATCACCAGCGCCACCACCAGATACATCAGATAAGCCCCGAGGGTGCTGACGGTGGGTGCGTCCTGATAGCCGAACATGCCGGCCAGCACCGAGCCCAAGGGGCCGTCCATGGGCAACGTGGCGCTGAAGTCGAACAGTACGGTTTGCAGGTGGTTCCACACGCCGGCCTCATGAAGCGCCTGTACCGAGTTGGCGAGAATGCCGGCAGCCACCACCAGGATGAACAGCCCGGTCCAGCGGAAAAATGCGCCGAGGTTCAGGCGCATGCTGCCGGTGTAGATCAGGAAGCCAACGATGATCGCCAGGATCAGGCCGAGCAGGGCACCGATCGGTGCTGCCGGGCCTTCGCTTTGCTGGAAGACGGCGAGCAGGAAGAACACGGTCTCGAGGCCTTCGCGGGCCACGGCGAAAAACACCATGGCGATCAGGGCGGTGACCTGATGTTTGGAACCGGTCAGCGCCTGATCGAGGGAAGCATGCAGCGAAAGCTTGATCGACCGGGCGACTTTGCGCATCCAGAACACCATGGAACTGAGGATGCCGACCGCGACCAGCCCGACCACGCCTTCGAACAGTTCCTGTTGTTTTTGCGGGAATTCGGCGCTGACCAGTTCCAGGCCGCCACCCACCAACAGGGCCAGCGCGGCAGCCAGGAAGACGCCGATCCAGACGGCGGGCATCCATTGACCACGTCCGGTCTGTTTGAGGTAGCTGGCGATGATGCCAACGATCAGTGCAGCTTCAATGCCTTCGCGCAGCATGATCAAAAATGGAACAAGCATTCAGCACCGGATCGAATTAGATAGGGTGCTAAGTTGTAACATAATGACACTCATTCGCATATGGTAAGCGTTGACATTAACCTGAACACAGCCTGAACGACCTCGAGATAACGCCTCCCGCCTGTAGGAGCAAAGCTTGCTCGCGATGTCGGCTTCATAGCCGATGAGCATTCCCCTGAAGTACGCGATCAAACTGTAGGAGCTGGCCTGCCGGCGATGGCGACCTGGTCGGCGGTGAGATTTTTGCTGGTGTACATATCCATTCCTGCGGTCACGGCTGCTATTGGTTTCGCTCTTACAGCGAGTCACTTGGAAGAGCGCCAAGTAACCAAACGCTCTTGCCCCTTTCGTACGGTGCCTCGCCTGAGCTCGGCATACCCTCACTCCGGCCCTGCTCCGTGGGCCCGCCGCGATCGGTCATCCATGGCCGTGCGCGGCTAACCCGGCATCCATGCCGGGTTGCCCACTGCGCAGAACCTGCGCTCGGCCTTCCCATGGGGCAAGAAGATCAAGATCAACAGCAGATCAACGGCGTTTCTCAGGCAGCTGCGCTAAGATGCGGCGACTCAAACCCACAATACGGTTCGCCTCACTCCATGTCGGAAAAAGACACCATTTCCATTCAACTGGTGCGCGAAGCGCTGTTGCAAAGTTGCGCCTCAGGCGCCGCGACCGATGAGGTGTTGAATAAGGTCGGTATCGATCCGGCGTTGCTGGAGACCACCAGCGCCCGGGTCCCGGCCACGTCTTATGCGCGGTTGTGGCGTTTGCTGGCCCGGCGTGGTGATGACGAGTTTTTCGGCATGGACACGCGCAAGCTCAAATCCGGCAGTCTGGAGTTTTTGTGTCGCTGCGCCATGGTCCAGCCGAGTCTGGCGGCAGGGCTGACCTCCGGGCTGGGTTTCCTGTCGTTAATGCTGGAGCACTTGCCGGCGCAGTTGGTGCGTCAGCAAAGTCTGGCGGAAATTGTCTTGGTCGAGGACGAACAGGACCCGCGCCGAGCCTTCACTTATTTCACCTACTGGATGATCGTTCATGGGGTCGCCTGCTGGCTGGCCGGGCGACGCATTCCGATTCTGGCCATCGAGCTGCGTTGCCCTGAGCCCGACTTTTGCGATGACTATCAGGTGATGTTCTCCGAGAATCTGCGGTTCAACCGAGCACGCACCCGCATGATTTTCTCCGCCGAATGCCTGGATTTGCCGATCAAGCGCAGTCCTGAAGAACTCAAGCGTTTCCTTGCCCATGCGCCGGCCAATATCCTGGTGAAGTACCGTGATCCGCAAAGCCTGGCGAGCCGGATCAAGCATGATTTACGGCAACTGTCGGCGCAACATTGGCCGGAAACCGACCTGCTGGCGCAGCAGTTGTGCATGTCGGCGTCGACATTGCGGCGGCGTCTGGCGGAGGAAGGGCAGACTTATCAAGGGCTCAAGGACAGTGTGCGAAAGGAATTGGCCATCATCTGGCTGGCAGAGCCGAGCATCAGCTTCGCCGAGATCGCCGCGCGTCTGGGGTTTGCCGATGCCAGCTCGTTCTACAAGGCATTTCGCAAGTGGTCGGGGTCCAATCCCGGGCATTATCGGAGTTTGATTCTTAACGAGGCTGACTGATCCCGAAGTGATAGGAAGGTCAGCCCCGAGACACCAGCCCTTGAGTCTTGGCCAAACCAGTCACGCAACTTGATAACTTTGACCATTGTCCCGCGCACCGCGCAGAGCGAAGATTTCCCTGTTGATTACGGTTCCCCCCCAACCTAATAACAATACGAGGGATTCTGGCAATGCGCGATTACTTGTCTGCCACTTCACAGTTCAATTATCAGGACACCGTTGACGCTGCACTCGCAGGCGACCTGACGGCCGTTAATGCCTGCATCGAATGCTGCGACCGGCATGCGTTGCCGGGGCGCATTGCATTGTTCTGGGAGGGACGCGATGGGGCCAGCGCCACCTACACCTTCAGCGACCTGCAGGACAAAGCCGCACGGTTCGCCAATTTCCTGCTGGCCCAAGGGGTGCAGAAGGGCGACAAGGTCGCCGGTCTGTTGCCGCGCAACATCGAATTGTTGATCACCGTGTTCGCCACCTGGCGCATCGGTGCGGTCTATCAGCCTCTCTTCACCGCCTTCGGTCCTAAAGCCATCGAGCACCGGCTCGGCAGCTCTGGCGCAAAAGTCGTCGTCACCGACGCCATCAATCGCCCCAAACTCAGTGAAGTCATCGACTGCCCGACGACCGTTACCGTCGGCGGCCCGAAAGGCCAGGGCATCGTGCGGGGCGATTTCAGTTTCTGGGCCGAACTGGCCAACTACTCCAACGACTGCGAACCGGTCATGCTGACTGGCGAAGACCCGTTCCTGCTGATGTTCACCTCGGGCACCACGGGTCCCTCGAAAGCGCTGTCCGTGCCGCTCAAGGCCATCGTTGCCTTCCAGAGTTACACCCGCGACGCGGTGGACCTGCGTCCCGAGGACGCGTTCTGGAACGTTGCCGATCCGGGTTGGGCCTATGGCATCTATTTCGGTGTCACCGGACCGATGTCGATGGGGCACCCGATCACCTTTTACGATGGCCCCTTCACCCTCGAAAGTACCTGCCGGGTCATCAATAAATACGGCATCACCAACCTCACCGGTTCTCCAACTGCCTACCGTTTGCTGATCGCAGGCGGCGACGAGTTCGCCCGTTCGATCAAGGGCAAGCTGCGCATCGTCAGCAGTGCCGGTGAGCCGCTGAATCCAGAAGTGATCCGCTGGTTTGCCGACAACCTCGGCGTGGTCATCCACGACCATTACGGCCAGACCGAATTGGGCATGGTTTTGTGCAATCACCATGGCCTGGAGCACCCGATCCACATGGGGGCGGCGGGTTTCACCTCTCCTGGTCACCGTATCGTGGTGCTGGACGAGGAGTACCAGGAGCTGGGCGTAGGGCAGCCGGGCATCCTGGCCATCGACCGCACCCAGTCGCCGATGTGCTGGTTCGCCGGTTACGAAGGCGCACCCACCAAAGCCTTCGTCGGCAACTACTACCTGAGCGGCGATACCGTGGAGTGGAACCCGGACGGCAGCATCAGTTTTGTCGGGCGCAGTGACGATGTGATCACAACTTCTGGCTACCGGGTCGGTCCGTTTGATGTCGAAAGTGCGCTGATCGAGCACCCGGCGGTGGTCGAGGCGGCAGTGGTTGGCAAACCCGACCCTGAACGCACCGAACTGGTCAAAGCCTTCGTTGTGTTGAGCTCGCAGTACCGCGCCGAACCTGCCCTCGCCGAAGATCTGCGCCAGCACGTGCGCAAGCGATTGGCAGCGCATTCCTATCCCCGGGAAATCGAATTTGTCAGCGAATTGCCGAAAACCCCTAGCGGCAAATTGCAGCGCTTTATCTTGCGCAACCAGGAAATCGCCAAGGCTCAAGAGGCCGCCGCGAAGAACGTTCAAGCTTGAATTCAAGGAAACAATGATGCAGATCGAAAACAAGGCTTTTCTC
>Ga0247812_10000143_pt1 | contig 87587 bp, 75 predicted proteins | sample UWRJL149409B1_FD_178011 | JGI IMG/M metagenome (GOLD analysis project Ga0247812, IMG submission 178011) | Plant litter microbial communities from Arlington Agricultural Research Station in Wisconsin, United States - UWRJ-L149-409B-1 | ecosystem: Environmental > Terrestrial > Plant litter >... | reverse complement strand
TATCATCTGGGTATTATGCAGCGCGTTGTATCCATTATGGCAAGAGGCGTATATTGGCTGATGGGTGTAAGCGGGGCAGAAGCGGTTTCGAATGTGGCCAGTACTTTTGTAGGCCAGGTGGAAGCTCAGATTATGATTAAACCCTATTTGAAAAACATGACCAACTCTGAACTTCTGGCGTCTATGACCGGGAGTTTTGCCTGCATAGCAGGTGGAGTGATGGCCGTATATATTTCTCTTGGTGTGCCGGCTCCCTATTTAATTGCGGCAAGTCTGATGGCTGCACCGGGAGCCCTGGTGATCTCTAAAATTGTATTTCCTGAAACGGAGCAGTCTAATACCAAAGGTGCTGTAAAACTGGAAATTACGAAATCACATGCCAATCTGCTGGATGCTATTGCAGCGGGTGCGAGTGAAGGTTTGAAAGTAGGATTCAACGTTATTGCAATGTTGATCGGATTCATTGCCCTTGTTGCTTTGCTGGATTATCTGCTTGGATTAATCGGCGGCATTTTTTCTTTCCCTGAATTAAGCTTCAATTTTGTTCTTGGGAAATTATTCTCTGTGTTTGCCTGGGCAATGGGTGTTCCTTCGAAAGACATAGAAGCTGCCGGGTCTTTAATGGGGACTAAAATGGTAATCAATGAGTTTGTTGCCTATCTGGACATGGTAAAAATGAAAGATACGCTGGACCATAAAACCATTGTCATTACGAGTTTTGCACTTTGTGGTTTTGCAAATTTCAGCTCGATTGCCATTCAGGTTGGCGGAATTGGAGAGCTTGCACCCACACGTCGGGCGGATTTGGCGCGTCTCGGATTTAAGGCCTTAATCTGCGGAACACTTGCTTCCTATATGTCTGCGACTTTGGCAGGTTTGTTATTATAATATTTTAAGAGTTCGGGAAAATACGACAGAAGTCAGCTTTTACAGGCTGACTTCTTTTTGTAAAAGGGAAGTTAATTTTATTCCTGCTGAAACCTTATTTAGTATGATCAGTCTAAACTTGGCATGATTATAATCCTACCTAAAACACGCGCTAAATAGAAACAAAATAATACCTCCAATGAAACAAATCAAGTTTGCCTTCAAACTCTTATCCGACAGTTTTAGTGAATTTATGAATGACAACGGGCTTAAACTAAGTGCTGCTTTGTCTTACTATACTGTATTTTCATTGGCTCCGATGCTTCTGGTAATCATTTCGGTGCTCAGTATATTTTTTGGAAGAGATGCTATCCAGGGAGAGTTATTTGATCAGATCCGCGGACTGGTAGGAGATAATGCGGCGGCACAATTACAGGATATAATAAAAAACGCACAGGTTTCAAATAAATCCGGGGTGGCAGCGGCTATGGGAGTTGGTACTTTACTGATTGGTGCTACCGGGGTTTTTGCCGAAATACAGGATTCTATCAATTATATATGGTCGATTAAATCAAAACCGAAAAAAGGATGGCTCCAATATCTGAAAAACAGGCTGCTTTCTTTCTCTATTATTCTTACACTTGGATTTTTGTTGCTGGTTTCGCTGGGTGTAAATGCCATAGTTGATGTACTGAGCGGAAGGTTGCAGCAATACTTTTCTGAGGCTTCTGTTATCCTGTTCTATCTTGTTAATCTGGCTGTGGTACTCGCTATCATTACAGCACTTTTTGCCGTTATCTTTAAAGTACTTCCGGACGGATTTCTGCGTTGGAAAGAATGTCTTGTCGGTGCAGGATTTACCGCAGTACTTTTTTTAATAGGCAAATTTGTCATTACCTTTTATATCGGGAAAGCTGATTTAGGCGCTACGTATGGCACATCCGCTTCGATTGTTATCTTATTAACCTGGGTTTATTACTCTTCCATCATCCTCTATTTCGGTGCCGAATTTACCAAAGTTTATGCCAGGCTTGATGGTGTAGGTATTACTCCTAATCAACATGCAGTGCTGGTAACCCGGAAAGAAATTGATCATGAAACGGGAAATGCAGTTTAATGATCTCATTATCATAAATAAAAAATGCCTGACCGAAATAGGTCAGGCATTTTTTGTATGTTTTACTACTGATTTTTTAGCGGATCACCAGCTCAAAAGGCATTCTGGTTTGCATTCCACCCATATTCATCAGCTTTTTGTACATCTTCACATACGAAGACAATTCGCCAAGGTTTCTGTCCATTACCTTATCTTCTGAGTCATCCATCATTTTTCCAAGGAATTGCTCAAATGGTTTTTTCTTTTCAGGGAAGTAGCGTACGCGATAATCACCTTCTTTCAATTTGGCTGCTTTGGCTGCAATCACAATGGCATCATCCAAGCCGCCCAGCACATCAACAAGACCATTTGCTTTGGCTTCTGTACCAGACCAGACACGTCCCTGTGCCAGACTTCTCAATTTTTCTACCGGCATTTTTCTGCCTGCTGCTGCTTTTGAAGTGAAATTGGCATATCCTTCATTAACACTTTTCTGAATCATAGACTTCTCAAACTCCGTCATATCGCGGGTAGCCGTTGGCCAGTCTGCATGCGGACTTGTTTTTACAGCATCAAAGGTTACACCCAGTTTGTTATTCATGAAGTCTGACACATTGAAGATCAAACCAAATATCCCGATAGAACCGGTGATCGTATTAGGCTGAGCTACAATTTTATCACAGCCCATCGCCATATAATAACCGCCAGAAGCTGCAACATCCGACATGGAAGCAATGACAGGTTTCTTCTTAGCTGTAACCTGAATTTCTCTCCACATTACATCCGAAGCCAGAGCACTTCCACCCGGAGAGTTAATACGAAGAACAATGGCTTTGATTTTATCATTGTCACGTGCTTTTTTCAATTCTTTTACAAAGTCGTCAGAACCAATGGATTCGTCACTTCCTTCACCACTGTTGATTTCACCTTCTGCCACCAGTACAGCAACACGATTGTTGAAATCGCCATCTTCCGGAGTTACGTCAGATTTAATGTATTTATCAACACCGATATAAGAAATATTCTTTTTTGCTTCAATGCTCAGTTCTTTTTTGATGCTGCTTTCAAATTCGTCATAGTAGCCCAGATGCGTTACCATTTTATTAGCCAATGCAGCTTTTGGATTATCAATCGTCAGCGAGTCTGCAAAGCCTTTTAAAACTGAAACAGGAATTTTACGTGAATTGGAAATATTAGTCAGGAAATTACCATAAATAGCGCCAATAAGCTCAGCCGATTGTTTTTTGCTGGAATCGCTCATGTTCTCACGGGAGAACATTTCAATAGCACTTTTGAAAGAACCTACGCGGAATACTTCCGGCTTGATTTCAAGTTTGTCAAACGTTCCTTTAAAAAAGCTATATTCCGCTGACATACCGTTCCATTCCATGCCACCTACCGGATTTAGATATATTTTATCCGACAGCGACGCGAGGTAATACCCTTTCTCAGAAAAGGATTCGCCATAGGCAACCACAAACTTTTTAGATTTTTTAAATTCCAGAAGCTGATTTCTGATCTCTTCCAAAGTGGCCCAACCTGCCTGAGGATTCTCTGCTTTCAGATAAATCCCTTTGATTTTGTCATCTTTCTGAGCGCTTTTCAAGGCATCTTTGATGTCTTTCAAGCCTGTTACGTTCTCGTTGCCTGAGAAAGGTCCTCCAAGGCCGGATAAAGGATTTTCAACACCTACTTCTGCAATGGGTTTGTTAAGATCCAGTTTTAAAACTGATTTTTCCTCAACAACCACTTTATCATCAGAAGAGAGCGCAGAGCCCACACCAACAAGAATAAAAAACGACAGTATAAAGAAAACTACAATACCGACGAGGGTTGCAAAAACATACTTAAAAAATTGTAACATAAGAGATATATAGCAATGATTTTGAAATTCATATATACTGGTCCAACAAAATTAACTATTAATTGTGCCAGGTAGGTTAATAAATAATGTCCGAAGGCAATTTTAGTGAATTGAATGGTCAATTTTTAATGTTAGTAATTGTTTCTTTTTTATTTCCCTGTAAATCCTCCCATTGACTCATTCAGATTCCTTATTTTTGTTCAAAATTGATATATGAAAAAAACACTGATACTGGTACGCCATGCTGCGGCTGAAGACCAGAAAATGCTGGGGCGGGACTTTGATCGTGAACTGGTTGAAAAGGGGGAAAGGGACGCTGTCACAATGGGAAAATGGCTTGCGGAAAAAAAAATTTATCCGGATGGCTTCATTTCGAGCAGTGCGGCCAGAGCTTCACAAACGGCTGTGATCATGGCGGATCAGCTTCGGTTTTCTCAGGCGGACATTGCGCAGGATAGGATTTTGTATGATGGCGGTCCACGTGGGTATATGAGTGTGGTAAATTCTATACCAGCGGATAGAGAAGTGGTGGCTTTGTTCGGGCATAATCCGGATATTTCCTACTTTGCTGAATATTTATGTGATAAAAATCTGTCTTCTATGTCCAAATGCAGCATCGTGATCATTGAATTTGATAATCTGGAATGGTCAGATGTTTCTGGCAAAACCGGAAACTTTATTTTGTATCAATCCCCGAAACAATTACGGGAATCAATTTAGTAATGGAAAATCCAAACCGGAACCGCAGGATATTTATCACGGTATTTATCCTGTTCGTAGCACTTTTTATATATATATCCTACGACATGTCCAGCCGTACAACAGCTCCCTGGAATAAACCAAAACAACTGGAACGCGCATTGCCGGGAGCTCTTCCTGAAAAAGATACGCTTGGGCTGGATTCTTTGTTAAAGGAAGTGTAGTAAGCGCTTCAAGTCAGTTGTGGTCATGTTTAGTAAGGAAGTTATCATTTTTAAGATTCAGACGTTAATCAATTATGACAATCCTCTGACAAAACATGACAAGATATTTTTTGACAAAATCTAGGAACGCGGGTGAAATTCGGTGATGATTTGTCTTAAATAATCGCGGTCCAGGTGGGTGTAAATTTCAGTGGTGGTAATGGATTCGTGGCCCAGCATTTCCTGGACGGCACGTAAGCTGGCTCCGCCTTCTATCAAATGGGTGGCAAAGGAATGCCGGAAGGTATGCGGACTCACATTTTTTGCAATCCCTGCTTTTTCTGCTACATCTTTTATGATCAGGAAAACCATAACGCGGGAAAGCTGTCCTCCGCGGCGGTTGAGGAAAACAATGTCCTCGCTGTCTTTTTTGATTTCCTGATGGCTCCTGACATGATCCAGATAGATTTCAACATATTTTATTGCTTCCTTTCCAATCGGTACAAGCCTGACTTTATCTCCTTTTCCTAAAATTCGGATAAAGCCTATATCAAAATAACAAAAGGTAAGCTGCAAACCAATAAGCTCTGAAACGCGCAGACCCGAGCTGTACAAAACTTCAATCATAGCGCGGTTTCTCGTTCCTTCCGGCGTAGAATGATCTATGGCATTAAGCATCTGTTCAATTTCTTCATAGGATAAAACATCCGGTAACTTGCGTGGCAGGCGGGGTGCTTCGATCAGTTCTGTCGGATCTTCAGTAATTTCGTTTTCAAGCAATAAGTATTTATAAAATGCTTTGATCCCTGAAAGTATCCTGGCCTGGGAATGTGCAGTTAATCCTAATTCGGACAAATATTTTAAAAAAGCGAGCAGATGTTCTTCTTTTGTCTCAGCCGGAGAGACGTTTATTGCGGCCAGTTCGATATATTCAGCCAGTTTTTCAGTATCCCTGACATATGCCTGGACCGAATTGTCGGAAAATGACCTTTCCAGACGGAGATAATTTTTGAAATGTTTGATGTAGCTTTGCCACATAGTTACTGATTATTTAATCTTATAAATGTAAGGCCCGAATCCTTTGTATGAAAAAAATATTAATTCTCAATGGTCCCAATCTTAATCTTTTAGGTACCCGTGAGCCTTCGGTATATGGAAATCAATCGTTTGAAGATTATTTTAAAAGTTTAAAAAGTGAGTTTCCCAAAATCCAGCTGCATTATTATCAATCTAACCACGAAGGTGATCTGATCGATAAAATTCATGAAGTAGGTTTTACTTTCGACGGAATTATCATCAATGCAGGCGGCTATTCTCATACTTCGGTGGCGCTTGCCGACGCACTTTCTGCGGTGACTACACCGGCTGTCGAAGTTCATATTTCCAATGTCTTTACGCGCGAGCCATATCGTCATCACAGTTATCTGACCGATCGCTGTAAGGGAATGATCAGCGGTCTGGGCTTGAAAGGATATGAACTTGCTCTACGCTATTTTTTATAAAATGTTCAGGATTTTACCTGAAAACTGCATTGCTAAAAAGTATTTTACCATTATAGAGCATTCCGCGAAACAAAGGATCATCCAACAGGTATATCACTTTTCCCTGACCCATTGGCTGAACGCCCATAATTAAAGTATTTTTTAGCTTTTCAGTAGCCTTATTACCAACGAATCCTGCCTTGTAAGCCGTATCAGTCAGGTAGCCGACATTCCATCCATCGCTCAGGTAATCCACGTTCCAGGCATTGCGTACAATGGTGAAATAATCTTTGCTGCATCCAAAAGCAAGCGGATGCGTGGCGTCCAGTGTTACCTGATACATACTTCCCGGCGATGAATAGCTGCTTTCATCTCTTTCCTGACTGCCATATTTCTTGAAGGTATCCGATTCTTTTTTGCCGGTTACTATTTTTTTAGTAAGCTCAAAACCCGGTTTGTTCAGAAACGCATCGTTGGCATTTTCCATCACTATCAGGCGTCCTCCTTTTTTAATCCAGTCCTGTAAAGTTGCCAGCATTTTTTCATTCAGAATATTGGAATAATTACCGCCTGGCAAAATTAATACATCCACTTCGCTGAATGGAAGTTGTGCAAGCCTTTCCTGAGAAATTAAGGTAAGCGGATATTTGATCTGCTGCTCAAAATAATGCCACACTGCACCCACAGCGGTAGGAGAAATTCCCTCACCAACCAGCGTTACAATTTTGGGAGGTCTCATAGAAACTACTTCATCCGACCCGAAATTATTACCGACTGTCATACCACCTGTAGTGACCGGAATCAGTTTTACCAAATGTTTGTTAGCCAGAGCCGTCACCAGGCTATCGAAATTACTTCCGTTATTTCCCTTTTTCATGATGATCAAAGTCCCTGCTTCAAAAGATAGTTTATCCGTTTCAAAAGGAACGTTTGATGTACGGACAAGAATTTTTCTTTTCAAAAGTTCAGCCAGGAAAACAGCGTCGCTGACACTGTTCCATCGTGCAATGTAGGCGTAGGGTTTTATCTCCGGAATCTTATTTTCTATCTTTTCAGCCTGATAAGCAGCCGGCGTATGTTTTTCCTTTAAGCCAAAGGTTTTTATTCCGTAGAGATACGAAATTCCCCAGCTGGTGATATCATACGTAATGGAATCTTCAAGAACAGGCTTGGTTTCAAAAAGGATTTTGATCAGATTTGATTTCGGCTGATAAGCGCTGATCAAAAGATCATTGCTTTCCATTTTTACAGTCTGGTCAGACAGGCTTGTCAGTTCCGTTCCTTTCACATTCAGATTCTTTCCGGCAATGCCGTATTCAAAGCCTTGTCTGGAAAGCCATTCGGTAAACGACCGCACGCGTTCTTCATTTCCCTGTATTTTGATCAGATACGTTTTAAAAGTACCGATTGGTTTTTGCGCGGCATTTTCATAAAAGCTGTTAAACTCGCTCACCATTTTATCTTTATGGGCCGAAACCGTTTCCAGCGTAGCCACACTGGTTACATAATGATGCTCAATCCGGTTTTTCAAAGTCAGCGTATCGTTTTCCTCCGGACGGTCAAGTGCTAAGCCTGCACGTCCGCCTCCGCCTTGCTCATAGGTTATCCCAATGGCGCCATTGTACGTCGGCCAGGTATCGCCGTAACTTGGGTAAAACAAGTCATAATCCTTTTTGGAAAAGTAAGTCCAGTTATTTTTGTCGAAATATTTCCGGCAGTTTGCGCCGACCAGTTCGTTGAAATCGCGCTGCCATTTTGTAATATCCTGATGAAAAGGTTTGGCAGCAGGAGGGAAGTAGTAACTGCGATTTGAGCCCATTTCGTGAAAATCGGCATGCAGATGCGGCATCCATTGGTTGTACAAAGCAATTCTTTCCTGCGTTTCTTTTTGTGTCTGCCAGGCCCAGTCACGGTTCAGGTCAAATAAATAATGGTTAAACCTTCCACCCGGCCAGGGCTCGTTATGTTCGAGTGCATAGGGCGTCACATCCGAAACGGCATTTTGCACCCGGTTATACCACTGTACGTAGCGGTCACGGCCATCCGGGTTGATGCACGGATCAAGAATCACCACAGTGTTTTTCAGAATGTCCTGCATGGACTTATTATCCTTATTCAGTAACTCGTACAGTACTTTCATGGAAGTTTCCGAAGATACCGCTTCATTTCCATGCACATTATAGCTCAGCCAGGTAATCGCAGGTGTTTTATCATCCGTTTTGACAGCCTGATTTTTTGTGCTTTTAAGATGATTGACCCGAATGTCTTCCAGTCGTGCAAAGTTTTCAGCAGAAGCAACCACGACAACCATCAGGGGACGGCCTTCATAGGTACTTCCATACTGGATCACTTTAACCTGATTCGGATTTTGGCTGGCGATTGTCTTAAAATAATCGATCACCTGGTAATGGAAAGAAAATTTGCTGCCTAAGGGATAACCCAGAAATTGTTCCGGCGTTTTATTCTGCGCGTGGGCATGCAGCGCTACAATGGATACTATAAGACCGCAGATGTACCTGAGCATAAGGGATTGGAAATTTTGAAAGTAAGCCTTCTCAAATTTAAGAAGTAATGGGAATTTTAAAGGTGTGGTAAAATAACTAAAAAAAGTTTTCGTTTGAAGTGTCTGACTATGAGGAAAGTAAAAATTATCTTTAATTTATTTCTTTCTGACATTAGGAATTTAAAAATCAACCGTGCATATTTGCACCACGATAACGGAAACGGAGTTGTAAAACGAAAGAAAAGTGCGATTCGCATACGAAGTAGGAGACCAGTCGGCCCATTCGTCTAGCGGTTAGGACACGACCCTTTCACGGTTGAAACAGGGGTTCGATTCCCCTATGGGTCACAAAACCGTGTGAGAGTTTTAGTTTTCAATCTCATTATAATCGAGTTAAGTTATTTAAAAAGCCTGCTGAAAAGCAGGCTTTTTTTGTTGTTTATATTTTTCTCCTTTCTCACAGAATATTTTACTTTTTCATATTTACAGTCACAACTGAATAATACGATCAAGTATTAAATTCGGTCTTATTGCTTTCTGATTATTAGAGTGATATGTTATTGCGAAATCATATATCAATCTAATAAACCTCTATCAGAATTTATGAAAAACAGATCAACTGCTGGTTTACTGGCTCTACTTCTAGGCGGACTGGGTGTCCACCGTTTCTATTTAAGACAAATTGGATTGGGTATACTTTATCTGGTATTCTGCTGGACATTTATTCCTGCTATTGTTGCCTTAGTTGATGGCATCATTATCCTGACACAATCAGATGAAAAGTTTGACGAAAAATATAATAAAGGAATTCACCATAATGGAAGTGTGATGAATATAGCAGATGAATTAACGAAGCTTAGTAGTTTAAGGGATCAGGGAGTTATAACTGAATTGGAATTTCAGAATAGGAAAGAAGTGTTGTTGAGGTCTTAATTACATGTCCAAAAATTCATTTGAAATACATTGATGAGCTATTTGTTATTAAGATACTATATTGAGAACGACATTATTGTAAATATTGACATGTAAATTAAAGTACGTAATCCTCTATCATAATGAATAATATTTACAAAAACTTACATCAAATTGAACGGCTTGACAGGGTTAATAAAAATGGTATAAAGGCATATATAGCCATAATTTCACACTTAGGTCTGAGTCAGTTAAAATTAGGTAAGGTTGGTTCCTTTCAAAAACAAATTGAAGCTGGACAAGAAGATATCCTTTTAGAATTTATTGATGCCCAATTTGCAAAATGGGATAGAAAGTGGAAAGGTGCATATCCTGGTCCAACTTGCGATTATGATGCTAATATTCCTACATCGCCAACAGGTTTTACTTGGAAAGAATTGGAAATGCACCGTAATAATATAGCTCGTCAATCATTGGCATTAAAGGGGATTTTTAATCCCTCTTATGAGATGTTCTTTATAAAACATATTCCGACATATCACGATTTCTTTGACATTAAACCAAATAATAATCAGCATCAGATCTAATATGACTGGATTAAATTTTACTGCCATTGATTTTGAAACGGCTAATAATTTTAGAAGAAGTGCTTGCTCAATGGGTCTTGCCAAAGTAAGGAATGGCATAATCGTAGAAACCAAATACTGGTTAGTAAAACCAGACCCTTTGGAAGTAGGCTATTTTCAGCAAAAAGTACATGGTTTAACATTAGAAGATTTGTTCGATAAACCTACCTTTCAAGAGCAATGGGAAGAAATTGGTGAGTACTTAAAAGATGAAATGTTAGTGGCTCATAATTCATCTTTTGATTTGAGTGTACTGGAACATCTATGCATACATTATGGAATAGATCATTATATTCCAAGCTACTTTTGTACTTTAAAAGCCTCAAAAGTGCACTGGAAAGGCGAATTATCGTATTCGTTAAGTTATTTATGTACTCGCTTAGGTATTGAATTATCGCATCACCACGCAGAATCAGATGCAATTGCTTGTGCTAAAATTGCCATAGAATTGGCAAAGCAAAAGGAGGTTAATGATTTAGATCAGGTTTCGATGTATAGCCAGGCTCCTATTCCTAAGAAAAAGAAAATTGTTGAGCCTATTGCTAAGCTACCTGAGTTCAGTCTTTCAAGAGATCCCGAACACGTACTGTTTGAAAAAAATATAGTATTTACAGGTGCTTTGTCAAAATTTACCAGAGCAGACGCCGCAAAATTGGTGGAGATAATTGGTGGGATACCTGCATCTGGATTAACCTTAAATACTCACGTTTTAGTAATTGGAGGATTTGAATGGTCTAAGTATGGATCAGGTTTTGAATCCAGCAAATTGAGAAAAGCAAAAGAGTTGATGGCAAAAGGATCGTCATTGGAAATTCTTACAGAAGCGGACTTTTATTCTTGTATAGGAATATAGGCAATTAATGTCGCTAATCGGTAAAATGTTTTAGGAGAGTTTTAGGGGGACGATTTAACAGCTAAGATAAGATTTCGACTAATTGTTTTTTATGTAATATTGATTTTATAATTCTATGGGTCAAAAATCGTGTGAGAATTTTAATTTTTAATCAAATTATAAACTAGTTAAGTTATATTTATAAAGCCTGCTGAAAAGCAGGCTTTATCTTTTGAAAATATCAAGTTTTACTTGATTTATAAAATTCTCAAATCTTAATTTCTAAACCAAAACAGTAAACGACCCCGTCACCCCTACACAGGAAAAATTAGGTAACCTCTCCACACCAAAAATAGCTCTCGTATGTTTCCCCGCATCACCCATTACTTCCAGAAATAAATCCGAAGCGCCATCCGCAATTTTCGAAGCTTCATTCCAGTCTCCATGGGCTGCGTAATAAATATCCAGATGGTTTAGCCCTTCTATTTTATCAAAACCGAGATGTTTCTCTATTTGTCCTAAAATATTCATGGCTGCAATCCGTGCCGCCTGATATCCTTCGATGGTCGTAACTTCCGCACCTAATTTTCCGGCGTAGTGCAATATTCCCTGATCAATGGGGAACTGGATAGCCACGTAAGCAATATTTCCACGTACATTAACCGCCACATAGGAACCGCCCGGATTGGGGACACTGCGATCTGAAATGCCTTTAATCATCAGATTGCTCTTGACTTCTTCTATATTCATTTTAATGTATCGCTACTATTTATTGGACTGATTCTTGGATTAAAGGAAAAGTAATCAGAAAACATATTAATAAGATGCCAGACAAACGGTTGTTTTTCTATGGCACCGTATTTGTTTACTTTGAAATCTAAAAAATAAAAAAATGATTAAAAATCTGATTTTTGACATGGGGAATGTCATTGTTGATGTGGATGTTCCTGTCACGTATCGTGCCTTTGCCAAATTAGCCGGGATTTCAGAGGAGCAATCAACAGCCATTTTTGAGGAAAAGCAATTTTACTTTAACCTTGAAATTGGGAAAAATGATACTGCCACTTTCAGAAATCTGCTTCGGGCATCCTTTGGCAATCAGCTGACAGACAATGAAATTGACACAGCCTGGTGCGCTATGCTGCAGTACCTGCCCAAAGAACGTCTTGACCGTATTCAGCAATTAGGTAAATCGTACCGGGTTTTTCTGCTTAGCAATACCAACTCAATACATATCAAAGAGGTAATACATAAAGCGTCATTGCTGGGTTATGATTTTTTAGGTCTCTTTGAAGAGCCTTTTTTCTCTTTTGAAATGGGTTTTATGAAACCGGATTCCAGGTTTTATACAGAAGCTTTGAAAAAAGCAGATTTGAAAGCAGAAGAGACCTTATTTATTGATGATAATTTTGATAATATAGAATCTGCTAAAACCATAGGTATTAAGACGGTCTGGGTAAATCCTTTGGGAAGTACTCTGGAAAAGATAATTGAATATTAAAGCTTATATTAATGTGTCCTAATAGAGTAAATTCAATAACATTTAAATACATAACAGCATGAAATACCTGGTTTACATTATTCCATTTGGAGATACCGAGTGGAGGCCAATCAAAAGTGTTACAAGAAGCGAAGACGGTGAGCTGAATTATGATATAGCAACTTCTGCCGATTCAATGTCTTATGATGATGCTATAAGTTTTCTGAATAACTTACAAGCGCAGTTTCCGGAGCAGAAATTTGAAATGCAGGAAGTTGAGGAGCCGTATTATGGATCTTGATAAATTTTAATCTCTGTTAAAGAATTAAATTCAGAAATGATATTAAAACAAAAACCTCCCATATGACATATATGAGAGGTTTTCTTGTCTTGAATGTGGGCCCACCTGGAATCGAACCAGGCACCTACTGATTATGAGTCAGTTGCTCTAACCGAATGAGCTATAGGCCCTTTTATTATTCTTGTAGTCTGGGTAAATAGCAACTGACTTGTAATCAGTTGCTATTTACTTCGGAGTGCAAAATTAGTCAAAGAGATTAAATCTCCAAATGATTATGATAAGAATTCTTTCTTTTCTGCGTTCGTAGTTTACTATTTTTGCAAAAAAAGAAGTTTTGAATAAAAGAAAAATAATCAACGACCCGGTTTACGGTTTCATCACCATATCTTCTGATTTACTCTTTGATCTGGTTGAACATCCTTATTTTCAGCGTTTAAGACGCATCAAACAGTTAGGTTTAGCTGATTTGGTTTATCCGGGAGCCCTGCATACCCGTTTTCACCATGCGCTGGGCGCCATGCACTTGATGAGCCAGGCATTACGTGCTTTGCAGGAAAGGGGACATCTGATCTGGGAACCTGAGCTGGAAGCTGCCCAAGCTGCTATTCTGTTGCATGATCTTGGCCACGGACCTTTTTCCCATGTTTTGGAAAGTGTTCTTTTGCCGGGTGTGCATCATGAATCCATTACGCTGGCAATGATGAAGGAGCTTAACAGACAAATGGACGGCAGGCTGGATCTTGCCATACAGATGTTTGAAGGAGTTTATCCAAGAAAATTTTTCCATCAGATGATTTCCAGTCAGCTGGATATGGACCGGATGGATTATCTTAATCGGGACAGTTTTTATACAGGCGTAATCGAAGGTTCTATTGGTGCTGACCGGCTGATTAAAATGCTGGATATTAGTCAGGACCAGCTTGTGGTGGAAGAAAAAGGTTTACTTAGTATTGAAAATTTTCTGCATTCGCGCAGGCTGATGTACTGGCAAGTCTATCTGCATAAAACATTATTGAGTGCCCAGGCGATGATGGCAGAGATTTTGAGACGTGCACGCGAATTATCTTCGCAGGGAGAAAATTTATTTGCTACGGCGGATTTCTCCCGTTTCCTCATGAATAATTTTACACTTCAGGATTTTGAACAAAACTCAGATTTACTGGAGTCCTTCAACAGTCTGGATGATAATGACGTATGGGCTTCTGTTAAGGGTTGGACAAAACATCCGGATATGGTATTGTCAACACTTTGCAAAGGCTTGCTGGATAGACAATTATTTAAAATCAGCTTTTTTAATACCGTTCCCGGAGAAGAAATCCTGAAACCTTTGCGTGAAAAACTTTTATCCGATGGCGTTGCAGAAAGCGAATTATCTTATTTTTTAATAACAGGTGAAACTGCAAATTCAGCATATGAGAAGGAACAGGACCCCATAAAGGTCAAAATGAAAAATGGTATTCTGCTCGATATTGCTGCCGCTTCAGACATTCCGACAATCGAAGCACTTACTAAGATTGTCCGCAAGTATTATGTATGTTGGGGTAAAAATGTATCTTTGCGTGGTTAGTCAGGATGCCATTTCATTCATCTACAAAAAAAGAAGCCATTTTTAGAAATAGCTTTATTACTTACAAAGACGTTACCAGAAATTAGCCGAAAAATATGAAATTTACTGTCAGCGAGATTGCAAAGATGCTTGATGGAACTACCGTTGGTGATGATACAGTTACAATTGATTCCGCTGCAAAAATTGAAGAAGGCAAGCCGGGTTGTATCTCTTTTCTTGCTAATAGTAAATACGAACCTTATATCTATACCACACAGTCTTCGGCCGTAATCGTCAATAAGGATTTTGTCCCCAAACAAGCAATAAGTGCTGCGCTTATCTATGTAGAAAACGCTTATACCGCTTTTACGATACTTCTTGAAGAGTACCAGAAACTTATTGCCACAGGAAAAAGCGGTATTGAACAGCCTAGTTTTATTGGTGAAAACAGTGAAATGGGAGCTTTCGGCTACCGAGGTGCATTTTCTTACATTGGCCGCAATTGCAGGATTGGAAATAATGTAAAAATATATCCCAATACTTATTTGGGAGATGGCGTCGAGGTTGGAGATAATAGTATTATTCATCCCGGCGTAAGGATTTATGACAATACAGTTATTGGTAAAAACTGCTGTATTTTTGCAAATACGGTTATAGGCAGTGATGGTTTTGGATTTGCTCCGCAGACGGATGGTACTTATAAAACAATTCCGCAGCTGGGCAATGTGATCATTGAGGACGATGTCAGTATTGGCTCAAACACGACGATTGATTGTGCAACGATGGGCTCTACCATTATCAGAAAAGGAGTGAAAATTGACAACCTTGTTCAGATTGCACATAATGTAGAGATTGGGAAAAATACGGTGATCGCAGCGCAAGCCGGGATTTCAGGATCAACCCGTATAGGTGAACAATGTATTATTGCAGGGCAGGTAGGTATTGTCGGTCATATTACCCTGGCTAATAATACTAAAATTGGTGCCCAATCGGGTATTGGCAAATCCATTAAAAAAGAAGGATTATCGCTTTCAGGCTCACCGGCAAGAGATCTTACTGAACATTTAAGATCCATGGCGCTGACCAGAAAACTGCCTCAGCTTGAAGAAAGATTAAAAGAACTTGAACGGAAACGTGAAGTTTCCGAACATTAAAAAGATAGAAAGGAATTAAATAATTAAGTTTGAGTAATGAAACGCTCAGACTCCCGGCAATCGCAGCCCCGCAGCCTTTTAGTAGATTAGGAGAATATAATGAACGAAAAACAACAAACCATAAAGAAGTCCGTATCTGTTACGGGAGTAGGTTTACACACAGGTGTCGTAGCAACGATGACATTTGTTCCTGCTGCTGCAAATCACGGTTATAAGTTTCAACGTGTAGATTTACCGAATCAGCCGATTGTTGATGCCGACGTTGATAATGTAGTGGATCTGTCACGCGGGACGACCATTGAACAAAATGGAGCACGTATCAATACGGTTGAACATACACTTGCCGCTTTGGTAGGTTTACAGATAGACAATGTTTTGATTCAGCTGGATGGCCCTGAACCTCCAATTATGGACGGCAGCTCTATCAAGTTTATTGACGCTTTGTTGGATGCAGGTATTGAGGAACAAAATGCTTACCGTAACTATTTTGAAATTCCTGAATACGTTCACTATAAAAATAAAGAGAATGATATTGAAATGGCTGCTTTGCCACTTTCTGATTACAGATTGACGGTAATGGTTGATTATAATTCGAAAGTAATCAGCAGCCAGCATGCTTCTTTAAACGATATTACCTTGTTTAAAGACGATATCGCAAAATGCCGCACGTTCGTGTTTTTACATGAACTGGAAGCATTGTACAAACAAAATCTGATTAAGGGAGGAGACCTTACCAATGCGATCGTCATTGTGGACCGGGACGTGAAAGAAGGTGAACTGGATCACTTGTCACAATTGCTCAACAAACCCAAAGTAAGTGTTGACAAGTCAAAGGGAATTCTGAATAATGTAGAATTGCATTATCCAAATGAAATGGCCCGCCACAAGCTCCTGGATCTTATCGGTGACCTGGCGCTGATTGGAAGGCCTATTAAAGCGCAGATACTGGCAGCACGTCCGGGACATGCTGCTAACGTAGCGCTGGCAAAAAAGATAAAAAAACTCATTAAGTCAGGAAAAGGAGATATTCCTACCTACGACCCCAACAAAGCACCGGTTCTCGATATCAAGCAGATCGGTGAGTTACTCGCGCATCGTTATCCTTTCCAGATGATCGATAAGATCATTGCGCTGGATGAAAATAGCGTGGTTGGCGTTAAAAATGTAACGATCAATGAGGAGTATTTCGTAGGGCACTTTCCGGGAAATCCGGTGATGCCAGGCGTTTTGCAATTGGAAGCCATGGCTCAGACAGGCGGTATTCTGGTACTGAGCAGTGTGCCGGATCCTGATAATTACTGGCCATATCTAATTGGAATTGATGCATGCCGTTTCCGTAGAAATGTATTCCCTGGTGATACTGTTATTTTTAAATGTGTTTTTACTTCGCCCATGAAACGTGGTATTGTAAAAATGAGCGGTCGGGGATATGTGTCCGGACAGCTGGTGTGTGAAGCAGATATGGTCGCAAGTCTAGTAAAGAAAAAATGACACAACAGTTAGCATATATTCATTCCGACGCGAAAATCGCTCCGAATGTAGAAATTGAACCTTTCGCTATGATACATGCAGATGTAGAAATTGGCGAGGGTACCTGGATAGGTTCACATGCAGTAATTAATGCAGGTGCACGTATCGGAAAAAATTGCCGTATATTTTCGGGAGCTGTGATTTCTTCCACACCTCAGGATCTAAAATATAATAATGAGTATACACTGACTATTATTGGAGACGATACTGTAGTCCGCGAGTATGCGACGATCAGCCGTGGAACCGAAGAGCACTGGAAAACAGTGGTTGGGTCAGGATGTCTGATCATGGCCTATGCACACGTTGCGCATGATTGCCGTGTAGGTAACAACTGTATCATTGGAAATAATGTGCAGATGGCAGGTCACGTACATGTGGATGACTGGGCGATTGTCAGTGCTATGAGTGCTGTTCATCAGTTTGTTAAGATCGGTGCACACTCTTTTGTTTCCGGAGCTTCTCTGGTTCGTAAAGATGTTCCTCCCTTTACAAAGGCTGCACGTGAGCCAATTTCTTATGCAGGTATTAACTCGGTAGGACTACGCCGCAGAGGGTACAGTAATGAAAAAATTATTGAAATCCAGAATATCTACCGGTATATTTATATGAGAGGCCTTAACAATGCAGAGGCTTTGCAAAAAATAGAACTGGAATTACCCCCATCCAATGAGCGCGATGAAGTAGTGAATTTTATTCGCAATTCAGAAAGAGGTATTATGAAAAGTCCCTTTCAAACATACGGAACGGGAGAGTCAGAATCTCAATCCTGAAATTGACATAAAAATATTTTAAAGCCCTGCTTTCAACTGAAAGTAGGGCTTTTTACTTGTTCACTCATGTGATTATTATAAAATCAAAAGCGGGATGAGAAAGACGAGAGCAAGCAGCATTCCTTTGTATTTATTGCGCTTCATGAAATCTGAATTTAGCAGCATAAAGGATTGTAAAACAGACATTAATGTAAAAATAACCGCAATTCGTTGCGTATAACGGAAATCTGTTTTCAGGCAAATGCTAATACCTCCGGCAATAATAAGAAATGTTAAGCCATGAAGAAGTTGTTTTGAGCGCTGTGCTTTCAGGAAACTTGCCAGATTGATAACACCAGGAAATTCGATAAACTGAAAATAGCCTGAAAGCAGAAAATTTTGAAATACAACCAGAAGAAATAGAATACCTGAATATTTAATTTCTTTAGTGGTAGCGTCCGTCAAAAAGGATACACCGGCTGCGATCGACACAGTAAAAATAATAGCAGAAACCGGCACTCTTAAAGCGTGTAAAGAGTTTTTTTCTGGTAATCGGGAAATGAGCCAGGTAAGAAAACCGGAAATAAGGACCAGGCCAGCTACAATCTTCCACAGATTTCCAGGCAGGTAAAAAAAAAGGAAAATGGCAATAACCAAACCTCCGGCAATGACTTCCAGGAAAGTAATACGGTTTTTTTGATTTGGTAAAAACCTTTTCATTTCCATTTTTACAGGTTTTCTGTTATCAAGAAGCCGGTTTACGGAGGAAATAATAAAGACGGCTAATCCTAACACAAACGTAACAGATAAAGGAACAAATGATTTTCCCGTTGGAAGACGATTCATGGCCAATTGACAAGTCATAGCGCTGACAGCCAGATCAATCGAGGACCAATGTAAATGAATGAGACGAAATTTACGGATGAGAATTAAAAGGGCACTAACTAAATTTACTTTCACAAAAAACTTTTTACTCTATTACTAAAATTTTATCACCCTGTTTTACCAGGCCATTTTGTTTTGTTACTACATTTTGTCCAAAAAGTATTTTGTTTCCAGCCCGGCGGTAAGTAGCTAATGTTTTCAGTGGCTCCTTACCTTTCTGGGCTGTTTCAGGATCAATGGTCGTAAGTACACAACGGGCACAAGGTTTTACCAGATCAAAAAATAGCGTGCCAATCTGAATGGATTTCCAATTATCTTCAGCGTGAGGGCTTGTTCCGGTCACTACAAAGTTTGGGCGAAAACGCTGCATAACGATCGGTTCTTCCAGACGTTCATTTAAATGATCCAGCGAAGCCTGTGAAATTAATAAATAGGGAAAACCATCTGCGAAACTTACATTCTCTTCATTTTTAGCATAACGGGGATCTGCTTTGCGCTGGGTGGATTCCGGCATCATGACTAGTTTTACCTGAAGGTTCAACTGTTCTGAAAGCCATTGATCTGCTTCATCACTCACTGTCACTGCTTCCACTTCATCATCCCAGATCACAACGGAAACCGGATTTTTTGTAACAGGTTCAAAAGGAACAAGAATTGATTTTTCTTCTTCCAGCCTGCTTGATATTGACAAGCCGTTTTCAAAAACAGCTACTTTCAGCATAGCCATAATGGAATGCTCGCGCTGCGTTAGAAAACGACCATTTTGATCTACAATCATCCAGCGCCTGTCGTATTGCAGTCCTTTTTCTTCAACCTGCGCTTCTGTAAGCCGGATTCCACTTAATGATTTTACCGGATAAATCCAGATTTCTGAAAGGATCATGGGATATTATTTTGAAAGATTTTAAAATTCCATTCTGGCCATCGGACTAACGGTCTGATCACAGAAATCATTGTTTAAATATTTATAATGTGCAGCCATGGCGATCATAGCTGCGTTATCGGTACAATATTCAAAATCAGGAATATAGACTTTCCAGTTCAGCTTTTCTCCCAATTCCAGCAAAGAAGTCCGTAATCCAGAATTTGCTGATACGCCGCCGGCAATAGCAATTTCACTGATTCCGGTTTCTTTGGCTGCTTTTTTTAGTTTTTTCAAAAGGATATTAACGAGCGTATGCTGAACGCTGGCGCAAATATCCTCTATATTTTCCTGAATAAAATTCGGATTTTCACGAACCTGCTTTTGCAGAAAATACATGAACGAGGTTTTTATTCCGCTGAATGAAAAATCAAGTTCCGGCATTTCAGGAAGTGGAAAGGTATATGCCAGCGGATTTCCTGTTTTTGCATATTTATCGATCAGCGGTCCGCCGGGATAAGGCAAATCCAACAATTTTGCAGTTTTGTCAAAAGCTTCACCCACAGCATCATCGCGTGTTTGTCCGATTACTTCCATTTCTAAGGGGCTGGTTACTTTCACAATTTGCGTATGGCCGCCACTTACGGTCAGGCATAAAAAAGGAAATTCCGGCTTTGGGTCCTGAATAAAATGGGCGAGTACGTGCGCCTGCATGTGATTAATTTCAATCAGCGGCAAGCCAAGACCAAGTGCCATGGATTTGGCAAAGGAAGTTCCTACCAGCAAGGCACCTAATAAACCAGGTCCTTTTGTAAAAGCAATGGCATGCAGGTCTTTTTTTGTTACTTTTGCGTCGGCAAGCGCTTTATCTACCACCGGAAGAATATGCTGCTGATGGGCACGTGAAGCCAGCTCAGGAACTACACCACCATAAAGTGTATGAATGAGCTGTGTAGCTACAACATTGGAGCAAATTTTGCCGTTAGATAAAACAGAGGCAGAGGTTTCGTCACAAGACGACTCAATGGCGAGGATGTTCATGAAATTTGAATAATATTCGCAAAAATAAGCAATTAACGATAAGATACGCAGGAATATGCTGCGAAGCTATATATGTTAAAATACCTGAAGGCAATTACCAACGTGCTGGTTGTGCTCATGATCTTTGCGCTTCTGGCGCTTGGAATCGTAACCATTGCCGTACAATTCCCTTCGGTTCAGACCTTTCTGGTACAAACAGCTACGGCCAGAATTTCCGAAAAAATGGGTTATCCCATTGAAATAACACGGGTTAATATTAAATGGTTTGATGTGGTGTCACTGGAAGGTGTATCGGTTAAAGATACCAGCCAGAAGCAGATGATCGATGTAGGCCGGATTGATGTCAATCTGAACATGCAGAACATCCTGGAAAACTCTTCCCGCGAAGTTCATCTGGACGAAGTGACTTTGTATCAGCCTAATGTGCATCTGGTCGTAGTGCCAAAAACAGGAGATCTGAACATTGACGGATTTATCAATCGTATCGTTGAGCTGACTTCTTCCAATAAACCCAGGCCTGCGAATGCTCCTGAAAATAATACACCGTTTACCATTGGGCGATCAAAAATAGTAGATGGTACTTTCCGTTATGACGATCCGCGAAAGCCAAAAGATAAGGGTTCCCGGACTTTTGATTATTCACATTTTGAGCTGAATAACATGAGCGCAGACCTGAAAAATTTCCTTGCTCAGGGAGATACCATTTCATTTTTGGCAAATAATATGAAATCGGTCGACAAACAGACGGGAATGCGCATGCATGATCTGGATACCCGTTTTTTGTTCTGCCAGAAAAAAATGGAGTTGAAAGAGCTTAGTGCGCGTATTGGCAAATCTTTCATTGGCAATGATATTACCTTCCATTACAATCGCTCGGGTGATCTGGGCGATTTTAATCATAAGGTTTTTTTAAGGGCTCATTTTGTCGGAAGTTATATCCATTCCTCCGATCTGGGTTTATTTTCAACCTATGTGGATGGGCTCAATGAAACCTGGCGGGTTTCGGGTGACTTTGACGGACGGGTAGATGATTTTGAGTTGTCACATGCTGATATTCGTTTTGGACAAGGAAGCCGGTTACTGGGCGATCTCGGCTTTAAAGGATTGCCGGATCTTGGCCCGGACATGAACCTTCAGTTATCATTATCCAAAATTTTACCGGTCGATCTTGTTCAGTATTATCCGGAATGGAAGTCGCACGAAACATTGCAAAAATTTGGAGTAACGCTTTTAGAAGGAAAATTCAAAGGAACAATACAGGATTTTGACGTGAACGCTTCAGTGTCTTCTGAGCTTGGAAAAGCATCCGGAGATCTGGTTTTTCATATTACAGATGAAAAAACCACAACGTACTCAGGCCAAGTGAAGACATCAGATTTCGAAATTGGAAAATTGATTGACCAGCCTGAAACCTGGCAACGCCTTGACTTTGACGGAACAATTCATGGAAAGGGACTGGATCTTGCCAACGCGTCTACCAATATGGATGCAGTAGTAAGCCGGATAGGTTTTAAAAATTATGATTACCGCAATATTGCTTTAAAAGGAAATTTGCAAAATCAATATTTCAATGGGCTTGTCAGTACAAAAGATTCTAATCTGGTAGTCAGTCTGGAAGGCGAATTCGATCTTTCAAAACCTAAGAATTCCTTTGATTTGCAGGGTATCATTGAAAAAGCAAATCTTCAGCAGCTCGGTTTCACCAAGGAAGCGATTACACTTCAAACGCAACTGGATGTGAGAGTCAACGGAAATACAGTGGATGAGCTCGTTGGTGACGCCCAATTGCTGAACACTTTTCTGATCACGCCAAAAAAGGAAAGAAACCTGGTGATTGACACATTGCTGTTTTCTTCAAGACAAAATGCCAATAGACGGATATTGAATCTGGAAAGTGAATTTTTAACAGCAAATATAGAAGGAGATTTTGTCCCGACCCGAGCCTGGAAAGATATCAATCAGGTTTTGGAAGAGTACCAGCTTTATTTTCTTGAAAATGAATCAGATCGTAATGCGTATTATTCCCGTAAAGAAAAAACAGTAGTACAGCAGCGTTATGAAATTGACTATGAGCTGGAAACTAAAAATATCGGTCAGTTTCTAGCCTTTGTAAATCCTGATATTTACGTTTCGCATGGTTCTAAGGCAGAAGGTAAATTCAAAATGGACAATACGGCATTTTTGTCTTTGAATGCTACGGCTGATACGGCACGCTATGGGAAAAACGAATTTATAAAGTCGGAAGTAGACGTTACTACATCTAAGTTTGTAAACAGTGCAGAAGTGCTCGCCTCAGTACTGGTAACTTCCACCAAACAGCAGATCAGTGTGCTGGTGCCTACTGAAAAAATGGAACTGGAAGGAACCTGGGACGTAGATCATATTGATTTTAATGGCGGCATCAAACAAGTGAGCAGTACCAACCGGGCGAATCTGGCTGGGGAAATACGTTTTTTACCTGCTGGTCTGGATATCAGTTTTGAGAATTCCAGGCTTAATCTACTGGATGAAGAATGGAATATGCCTGCAAACAGTCTGATATCCATTATAGGCAAAGATGTAACATTTAATAATCTGGGGTTAATTAACGGAAAACAGCGGCTGGCCGTTAATGGAACAGTATCGAGTGACCCGGATCAAACTTTAATGTTTGACATCAAAAATTTTAAACTTGGAACGCTTAATCCTGTCTTGAATACACAGCTGGCAGGAATTATGGATGGTTCTGCCAAAATGCGTGATGCTTATAACAATTTTGTTCTGGATGCCAATTTCAATATTGAGAGTTTAGGGTATGCTAATTACGAGTTTGGAAATTTTTCAGGAACCGGAGAATGGGACCAGTTTGATAATCAGTTGCAGATTGATGCCGAATTGAATAAAAATGCCAGAAAGATATTCAGTGTAGTGGGATCTTATCGCCCTAAACTGAAGGTAAATAACCTGAACCTGAAAGCCATTTTCAATGAAATGGATTTCAAAGCTTTGGAACCCTTTGCAGAGGAACTTGTCTCCGATGTAAGCGGTGAAGCGCATGGGACAGTTTTAATTAAGGGAACGTTGAATGCACCCGTTTTGGATGGTTCCATTATGGTTGAAAAAGGCCGGATGAAATTTGATTATTTGCAGTCGGTATTTACTTTCAGTGATAAAATTAATTTTACCGAAAGTGAAATTACAGTAAATAACATGACTTTAACAGATCCGGATGGAAATACAGCTTCCTTGCGCGGCGGGGTTTTTCACGACGGATTTAAATATTTCAGCTTAGGTTTTAACGCCGATCTGCATAATTTCAAGATCCTGAATACAGCTGTAAAAGACAATGAGATGTTTTATGGGACAGCTTACGTGACGGGCCCCGTCAATATTTTTGGCCCCATCGATAACATGAGTATTGAAGCCAACGTTACCAGCAACAAGGGAACCAGGATTTATATTCCGCTTGATGGTGCAACAGAAGTAGCTACCCAGGATTATATCCAGTTCGTCAGTCAGATGCCGAAAGCAGATAGTACAATTACGGACAAAGATTTAGGTCAAAGCAAGGTTGCAGGTGGGATCAAGATGAATTTTAATTTCAACCTCACTCCGGACGCAACCTGCGAAATTATATTTGACAGACAAACGGGAGACATTATCAGAGCAAACGGAAATGGTCGTCTGAACCTGAATATTGATACAAAAGGTGATTTTACAATGGTTGGTACCTACGAAATCGACCGGGGAGATTACAATTTTACATTACAAAATGTCATTAATAAGAAATTTACGATCAAAAAAGGAAGCCGTATCGTTTGGTCAGGGGATCCTTATGGAGCACAGCTTGACGTAAGAGCTGGTTATACACAGTTAGTTTCTTTATCAGGTGTTTTACCCAATACTTCTGCAAGCAATGTGGTAGGAAATGAAGCAATTGCTTCAGCTTTATCACGCCGTTATCCGGTGGAAGTAACAATTTCTTTGTCTGACAGGCTGATGAATCCTACGATTAAGTACGAACTGCAGATTCCTGATAATCCTTCTTTAAGTGTGGTGAGAGGACAGTTAGAAGCATTTCAAAATAAACTGAAGTCTGATGAGCAGGAGCTTAGCCGCCAGGTCAGCAGCTTGCTTGTTGTAAACCAGTTGTTGCCGGAAGTAAATACAGCTACCAGCCAGAATTTTGTTGGAAACAGTATTAGCGAACTGGTATCAAACCAGATTAGTCGCTGGGCTTCTACACTGAATGAAAACCTGGAAGTGGGTGTAAGTGGTCTTTCTCTGGATCAGAATGCACTGAATAATCTTCAGTTGAGATTTTCTTACCGGTTCCTGAACGACCGTTTCCGTATCACACGAGATGGGCGTATCAGCAATTCTAATATTACAGGTGCTAATCAGTATGACGCTACCAGTATTTTAGGTGAGTGGACACTTGAGTACTGGCTGACACCCAATGGATCTATTCGTGCAAAAGCCTACAACCGCAATATTCAGAATGCACTATATTTGAATAATACCCTGACTACGGGTGGTGTAAGTATGCAGTTTACACATAGTTTCAATCGCTTTAAGGCTATGCCAAAACCTGCATTGCAAATTCCTTATGTGCTGCCAATTCCCGTCCCTGTGGATTCTGCTGAAAAAGATACAGGCAGCACGAAGTTCATTTCCGGAAAAGAGCTGATGCGTTAGTGCTTTAACATAACGCATATTTTATCTTGTGCATGCGTTCAATGAACTGTCTATTGGTAAAATCAGTCTTTGGTTACTCTCCCCGATACCGCACTGCCAGTCCTTTCATGATGTATCCTTCTTTTTTTACCGAAGTGTAATATTTGTATTGGACATTTATCAACGCATTGGCTCCGATTTTCTGTGCTTTCATGACTAACCTTGCCGCTAGGAGTTCTTTGGTATCTGCATCGTTGCCACGATACATCATTTTTTTGTCTTTGGTCTGCCTGGCAGTCAGAGAATCTTCACTGCTGATTTCAACCCAGCCGATTTCTGAATAAGGCCGATCAAGCGATTGATTTTCATAAAGAACTTCGATCGGATATTTCTTGCTTGTTGAAATGGGAACTCCCGTGGCGCAACCCGCTAGAATAATAACTGAAAAAATAACTAATAATGAGCTTACTTTAATTTTGCCGGACATTGGACTCGTTAGGATTATAATAACAAAACTGAGAATCTTCTCGCTGAATTCCCACAGGATTATAATCAGATGGGGTTAATAATGTTATTTTTGTGTTCTTAAAGGTAAAGAATAAACTTTTTGTCTTATGTCAAAGAAGATAATTATTTGTTAAACTGAAATCAGGCGACACAATAAGTAAACAGGTATATATTTAAATCATAATTTTACCTTACTTTCCATGTCGTTTTGCTTCCGGACATAAAATATTGATTTACTGAAAAGTTTAGAACAGAAACGTATTACAAAGAAAAAAGAAGTATTTAATAGACACTAATCAATATATAATTCCTGAATCGTGAAAAAAATATCTTTCTGGGTGATGGGTCTTCTGGCAACTTTTTCGGTTGCTGCTCAAACGCCAAAAAAAACACCGGTTTCAACTTCAAAAACACTTGCCAGGCCTAAATTAGTAGTAGGTATTGTGGTGGATCAGATGCGTTATGATTACCTGTACCGGTATTATGATAAATACGTGGAAGGTGGATTGAAGCGGTTTATGAATGAAGGTTTCAACTGCCGAAATAACCATTACAGCTATGCTTTGACTGTAACGGCAGCCGGACATTCATCCATCTACACAGGTTCAGTTCCTGCCATTAATGGCATTGTAGGAAATGAATGGTATGATCAGATAACTTCAAAAAGTGTTTATTGCGTTGAAGACAGTACTGTTAAAACGGTAGGTAGCACCAACGTCAGTGTAGGGAAAATGTCTCCTAAAAATCTTCTTACAAGTACCGTTACGGATCAATTAAGAATTGCAACGAATTTTCGTTCAAAAACAATTGGAGTAGCGATTAAAGACCGTGGTTCTATTTTACCGGCAGGGCATACAGCCAGCGGTTCTTACTGGTTTGATTCCAATACCGGGAATTGGGTGACGAGTACTTTTTACATGAATGATCTTCCGCAATGGGCCAAAGATTACAATGCGAAAAAAATGCCGGCTGAATACATGAAAAAAGGCTGGCAGCTATTAAATCCTGTTGAAGAATATACACAAAGCACAGCCGACGATGTAGCATGGGAAGGAAGATTGCCCGGTACGCAGAAACCTGTTTTTCCTATTGACATTACGGGTATAGCAGGCGATGCCTATGGGTCAGTCATCAGTACGCCGTGGGGGAATACAATTACAAAAGAGATGGCTATTGCAGCAATCAAAGGTGAAAATCTTGGCAAAGGCACTGATACTGATTTCCTTGCAATCAGTTTTTCCTCACCGGATAAAATCGGGCACATGGCCGGTCCTAATTCGATTGAACAGGAAGATGATTACCTGAGACTGGACCGGGAATTTGCTGAGTTGTTTTCATTTCTGGATAGCTGGACAGGCAAAGGAACTTACACCGTATTTCTGACTGCGGATCATGGCGTTGTAGATGTTCCTGGATTTGCAATAGAACATAAGCTGCCGGCAGGTCTTGCCAACAGAACAATCCTAAATGATGTAGTAAAGAAGGCTTTGGAAGAAAATTTTGGTAAGGGAACGTATATTAGGGCGAATGAAAATAATCAGTTGTATCTGGATCATGCTTTGCTGAAAGAGAAAAAAATTACTCTGGCAACGGTTTTCGAGGTTGTACGTCAGGCTCTATTACCTGTTGATGGCATTGCTGATGTCATTAACCTGAATGATATGGGGAAAACGCCATTGAATACGTACCAGCTTGAACTTTACAAAAATAATGTCAATGCTAAAAGGAGTGGAGATATCCAGATTATTACACAGCCAGGATGGTTTTATGGTAGCTCTACGGGTACTTCGCACGGCACGCCCTACAACTATGATACACAAGTTCCATTTGTTTTATTTGGGTGGGGAATTAATAAAGGTGAGACGCTGAGACGTACATCTGTTTCCGATATTGCACCAACGATTTCAGCACTGTTACATATTTTACCACCAAGTGGAAATATTGGAAATCCGGTAGAAGAAGCTTTAAAGAAATAAAGGAATATCTATACAAAAAAGGGTCTTATTGAAATTTCAATAACGCCCTTTTTTGTATAGAATTAAGTTCATATTACGATTCCTCTACAACTAAAGTAATCCCCTCTGTCCTCTGAATAACCACTTTACTGCCTGCTTCGATCGTAGCATGATGTGTTGAAGTGGCACTCCATTCTGCTCCCCGGTAATATATTTTTCCGGTACCACTAGCGGGAATATCCCGGATTACCATAGCCGTTTCACCCACAAATTCTTTGTATTCCTGCTTCTTGTCGTGCCTGGCTTCGAGTAACTTTTGTGCATTTTTCCTGAAAATAATCAAGGTAAGTAACGATATGAAGGAGAAAGCTATGATCTGGTATTCCAAAGTTGGTAACAGACCAATCGCTGCGAGTAAAGCTGTCAGCAAACCACCGACAGCAAAAAATATAAAGACCAATACGACGCTTACCAGCTCAGCTACCAGCATGAGCAATCCGATAATCATCCATATTTGTGGCAATGATAAGTCCATACTTATTTTTTTAATTCCGATGGTTTAACAATACTCATCGCTGCTGCAATCATTGAACCCATATCGGCAAAGTTAGCCGGAAGTATCAAAGTATTGCCTGCTTTCGCTATTTTTCCGAATTGTTCAACATAATTATCCGCAACTTTTAGCTGTACAGCTTCAATGCCGCCTTCCATTTGGATCGCCGCAGCTACCAGCTTTATACTTTCCGCAGTAGCTTCTGCAACCGATTTTAAAGCAGCAGCTTCACCTTCAGCCTCATTAATCTGGCGCAAACGTAAACCTTCCGATTCCAGCACCGCTTTTTGTTTTTGTCCTTCAGCTACATTAATGGCAGCTTGTTTTTCACCATCCGACTGTAAGATGACAGCCCTTCGTTCCCGTTCAGCCTGCATTTGCTTTTCCATCGCAATCAGCACACTTTGCGGAGGTGTAATATTCTTTATTTCATAGCGTAGCACCTTTACGCCCCAGCCAATGGCCGCGTCATCAATAGATTGCACAACGGCGCGGTTAATCGTCATACGCTCTTCAAATGTTTTATCAAGATCAAGCTTTCCGATTTCACTCCGCATGGTAGTCTGGGCAAGCTGGATAACGGCAAAAGTATAATCCGCAATACCATACGCTGCTTTTTTTGGATCGATCACCTGAATAAAAATTACACCATCCATACGGACCTGAACGTTATCACGGGTAATACAGATCTGTTCAGGAATGTCAATCGCTGTTTCTTTAAGTGTGTATTTATAGGCAATCCGGTCAAAAAACGGAATGATAAAATTAATTCCCGGTTGTAGAACCCCGTAAAATTTACCAAGTCTTTCCAATATATAGGCAGACTGCTGCGGTATGACTTTTACCGTCATCAGAATTGTTAGTATTACTAAAACCAGAAGTACTAATAAAGCAGTCATAAAATATACAGATTAGGATTTATGACGAAAATAAGGTCATACCAACAGTATTGCAAGCGATGTATTACCAGTGAACTACAAATCCGGTTACCGGTTGAGACACAGGATAGATGGTATTCCGGGATAGGTCAATCTTTCAGTATTTCCTTTGAAATAACTATTTTCTGAATCTCACTGGTGCCTTCTCCAATGGTACAAAGTTTGCTGTCGCGGTAAAATTTTTCAACCGGGTAATCTTTTGTAAAACCATAACCACCAAAGATCTGCACTGCTTCATTGGCAACCCGGACGGCTGTTTCAGAAGAATGATACTTGGCGACTGCACTTGCGAGCGAAACTTTTTCACCTTTATCTTTTAATGAAGCCGCATGATAGGTCAGCAGAGATGAAGCCTGAATATCGGTATACATATCAGCGAGTTTGAATGCAATCGCTTGAAAACTGGAAATTGCTTTGCCAAATTGCTTTCTTTCTTTAGAATAATTTAGTGCTGCCTCATAAGCACCCTGAGCAGTACCTACGCCCAAAGCTGCAATGGAAATTCTTCCACCATCAAGTACTTTTAAGGACTGGATAAAGCCATCTCCGACTTCTCCGATCCTCTGACTGTCATTGATATAACAATCCTGGAAAATGAGTTCTACGGTTTCTGAGGCCCGCATACCTAGTTTGTTTTCCTTACGGCCCGCTGAAAAACCTTGCGTTCCCTGTTCAATGACAAAAGCGGTGGCTCCATGTTTGTCTCCCGGTTCTCCGGTTCTTGCAATCAGAACAGTAACATCACCGCTTTTCCCATTCGTAATGAAATTTTTTGACCCGTTAATAATCCAGCCATTATCTTTGCGAACTGCTATTGTCTGCATATTTCCGGCATCCGATCCCGTATTTGGTTCAGTTAATCCCCATGCGCCAAGCCATTGTCCCGAAGCCAGTTTTGGCAGATAAGTACTTTTTTGTTCTTCACTCCCGAACATATAAATATGATTTGTACAAAGTGAATTATGAGCCGCCATGGAAAGTCCGATAGAAGGATCCACCTTCGAAAGCTCTACAATAGCTGTCACATATTCTTCATATCCCAGCCCGGCACCGCCGTATTCTTCAGGTATCAGCATGCCCATCAGGCCAAGTTCTCCTAATTGATGGAAAACCTCTTTCGGAAAAAATTGCGCTTCATCCCACTTGCTGATATTGGGTTTTATTTCTCTGTTAGCAAAATCCCGTATGCTGTTTTCAATCATAGACCGGATTTCTGCCTTTTGGTTTTCTGTATAATCGGTTGTGTGCATGGTAGTTTAATTTGATGAGAGGTCTGTATAATTCAATTATAAACAGAAATATGCATATTTCATTGCCGTTTAAAAACAAATGCTTAACAGAAGAAGTATGATTCATATAAAAAAATTACTTTTGCTGTAAGTTGGATTTTTCCGGCTTAATAAAATGCAATTTTTCAAGTAATCAAAAACTAATTCATCACAGCTATATTATTATAGAACTTTATGAAAATAGCAGTAGTAGGAACCGGTTATGTCGGTTTGGTAACAGGAACTTGTTTTGCCGAAACAGGTAATCAGGTAATTTGTGTAGATATTGATGTTAAAAAAATTGATCGTATGTTAAATGGGGAAATTCCCATTTACGAGCCAGGTCTGGATGTACTTTTCCACCGTAACATTGAAGAAGGACGTCTGAAATTTACAACCAATCTTGCAGAAGGAATTAAAGATGCAGAGGTTATCTTTTTAGCACTGCCGACACCTCCCGGAGAAGATGGTTCTGCTGACTTAAAATATATTCTTAAAGTAGCAGATGATTTAGGGTATATTCTTGATAAGTATGCCGTGATCATTGACAAAAGTACAGTTCCTGTAGGAACTGCAGAGAAAGTACGTGCAACAATTGCTAAGAATGCCAAAGTTGAATTTGACGTAGTTTCAAACCCTGAGTTCTTACGTGAAGGGGTCGCTGTTGAAGATTTTATGAAGCCTGACCGTGTTGTGGTTGGAACAACTTCTGAGAAAGCTAAAAAAGTAATGGAAAAACTTTACGCACCGTTGGTTCGTCAGGGAAATCCGGTTATTTTCATGGACGAGCGTTCTGCGGAAATGACAAAATATGCTGCGAATTCTTTCCTTGCCATGAAAATTACTTTCATGAATGAGATCGCAAACCTTTGCGAGAAAGTAGGAGCGAACGTAGATGATATCCGTCGTGGTATCGGTACAGACAGCCGCATCGGCAAACGTTTCCTTTTTGCCGGTATTGGTTATGGAGGAAGCTGTTTCCCGAAAGATGTTCAGGCACTGGCAAAAACTTCACAGGACTTTGACTATGATTTCAGAATTTTGAAATCGGTTATGGAAGTGAATGATGATCAGAAGAAAAAACTTTTGCCAATGGTGCATAACTTTTTCAATGATGATTTAAAAGGAAAAACAATTGCAGTATGGGGTTTGGCTTTCAAGCCTTATACAGATGATATCAGAGAAGCACCGGCTTTGGAGAATATTGAAGCTTTGCTGGAAGCAGGAGCCAATATTACTGTTTACGATCCGGAAGCGATGGACAACGTGAAAGCAATTTTGGGAGACCGGGTTACTTTCTGTCATACGCCTTATGCAGCTTTGGATGATGCAGATGCGCTTATGATTTTCACAGAGTGGCCTCAGTTCCGTACTCCGGAATTTGAAAAAATGGGTAAACTGTTGAAAAACAAAGTAATTTTTGATGGTCGTAACCTTTATGAGTTAAGTACAATGCGTGAAATGGGTTATACTTATTTCAGCATCGGACGTGAAAAAGTGTCATCATTATAGATTTTGAGATGTAAAGTTTCTCAAATCGTATAATCTCAATCTCTAAAACTAATTATATAATTCATGAAGCGTGTATTAATAACCGGAGCGGCAGGTTTTTTGGGGTCGCATCTTTGTGAGCGATTTCTAAAAGAAGGTATGTATGTTATTGCAATGGATAACCTGATCACAGGTGATTTGCGTAACATTGAGCACCTGATGCCCAATCCAAACTTCGAGTTCAATCATCACGATGTTACCAAATTCGTGCATATTCCCGGAGATCTGGATTACATCATGCACTTTGCATCACCAGCCAGCCCGATTGATTATTTGAAAATTCCTATTCAGACACTGAAAGTAGGTGCCATGGGAACGCATAATTTATTGGGACTTGCTCTTGCCAAGAAAGCACGTTTTATCATTGCCTCCACATCAGAAGTTTATGGAGATCCTTTGGTTCATCCGCAAACTGAAGAGTATTGGGGACATGTGAATCCAATCGGTCCAAGAGGCTGCTATGACGAAGCAAAACGGTACCAGGAAGCGATCACGATGGCATATCACCGTTATCATGGCGTTGAAACCCGTATTGTGCGTATTTTCAATACCTACGGACCAAGAATGCGACTGAATGACGGCCGTGTGTTGCCGGCATTTATCGGGCAGGCACTGCGTGGTGAAGACATAACTATTTTCGGAGACGGATCACAGACACGTGCGTTCTGTTATGTGGATGATCTGGTTGAAGGAATCTACCGTTTGTTGCTGAGCGACTATGAACTACCGGTTAATATTGGTAATCCTTCTGAAATTACGATTAAAGAATTTGCAGAAGAAATTATTGCATTGACAGGAACAGACCAGAAAGTAGTTTACAAAGATCTTCCTCAGGATGATCCGAAACAACGTCAGCCGGATATTAGTAAAGCCAGAGAAATTCTTGGATGGGAACCAAAAGTGGGACGTGCAGAAGGTTTGCAGATCACGTATGATTATTTCCGCAATCTTCCGAAAGAAAGATTGTACGAAGAGTCTAACCACAGAGGTTTCGCTGATTTCAAAAAGGAAGACTGATTCTAGAGCTATTAGCTTTTAACTAGTTGGCTGTTAGCTAATCCGAGTTTAAAAAACTTGATAACTAATATTAACAAAAAAATCCCGCAGAATTGCGGGATTTTTTTGTTAAAGCAAACTGCTAATCACTAACAGCTAAAAGCCAATAGCTATACTTCCATAATCTCTTTTTCCTTCAAAGAATATATTTGCTCTACTTTAGAAACAAATCCGTCCGTTAATTTCTGAACACGGTCTTCGCTTACTTTAACCAAATCTTCAGCAACGCCTTCTTTGGTCAGTTTACGAAGTGAATTGTTAGCATCCTGACGGATGTTGCGAATGTTGATTTTTGCCGTTTCCACTTCGTTTTTGGCACGTTTTGCCAGTTCACGGCGACGCTCTTCATTAAGGGGAGGTACAGAAATACGGATCATCTCTCCATCATTAGAAGGAGAAAAGCCTAAATTCCCATTACGGATTGCTTTTTCAATGTCATTGATTGTTTTTTTCTCAAACGGCCTGATAGCGATTGTCCTGGCATCCGGCGTGTTGATCGTCGCTACATTTGACAAAGGCGTCATCGAGCCGTAGTATTCAATCTGAAGGCCATCCAGCATTTGGGTAGATGCTTTTCCGGCGCGTATTTTGCCAAGTTCAATCATTAAGTGCTTTACAGCACCATCCATGGTCTCTTTTGCGACATCCAGATATAATTCTATTTCTTCCATGATTTACTTAGTGGTATTTTTTTCTTATTAATTCGATATTAAAGTCCCTACTTCTCCACCCATGACCAGGTCAAAAAGATTACCGGGTTTGTTCATATCAAAAACGATGATGGGAACATTGTTCTCTTTACAAAGTGTAAAAGCAGTTAAATCCATAATTTTTAAATTTCTGGACAATGCTTCATCAAAGCTTAACTGAGTAAACTTAATTGCTAAGGGATCTTTTTCAGGATCAGCTGTGTAGACACCATCTACCCGTGTTCCTTTTAAAACGACCTCTGATTCGGATTCGATGGCACGCAACCCGGCTGTTGTATCCGTTGTGAAATAAGGATTGCCTGTACCTGCACCAAAAATGACGATACGTCCTTTTTCAAGATGGCGTATGGCGCGGCGTCGGATTAACGGTTCACATACCTGTTCCATTTTAATAGCCGACATTAAACGCGTACGCATGTTGTGCTTTTCAAGAGAACTTTGGATGGCCATACCATTAATAACCGTAGCCAGCATGCCCATGTGGTCACCCTGTACTCTGTCAATTCCTGATTTTTCTACCGATGCCCCGCGAAATATATTTCCTCCTCCTATAACGATAGCGATTTGTACACCTACATCTGCAATTCGTTTGATTTCACGCGAGTAGTTATCCAGAATGTTAAAATCGATAACCTGTGTTTTATCTCCACCGTTGAGTGCTTCTCCGCTAAGTTTGAGAAGGATACGTTTGTATTTAGGTTCGGGCATAATTTATTTGTTGGTGTTTTTTGTGTAAAAATAAGCGTAGGCAGCTCAGATTACCAAGTAATTTACTGAAACTCTATTAATACCTGGTTTTTTTCGACAATTTCTCCTGCTGAAATCTTCAAGGTTTTTACAATTCCGGTGCCGGGAGATTTAATAATGTTCTCCATTTTCATAGCAACTAAAACCAGTAAAGTATCTCCTTTATGCACTTCCTGACCGGGTGTTGCTGAAACCGACTGGATAAGTCCGGGCATTGGAGCTTTTAAATTATTGATTTTTTTATTGACACTGGTTTGCATGCCAAGTCCTTCGAGTAAAAGATCAAAAGGATCTTTAACGGAAGTCTCAAATAATTGCCCGTTTATCAATAATTTAAAAGTTTTTTCCTTAATGTTGGTTTCCAGGATTTCAACCGTATAAGACCGGTTTTTCCATAGAATATGATATCTGTTTTCACTTATGGGAACAATGTCACCGCTGAAAATATTTTCGCCGATAAACCATTGTTCTTTTTCACAGTTAATTTCAAAAGTTGAAATATTATCTGATAAAACACCTTGTATGGTTTTACCGCCAACGCTGACTTTTAGCATAATACTTCGCTGAATTCCTGTACGATTTCGTTTAATATCTGATCCAGCTCCTCAAAAGACATTCCTTCAACAAGCCGCATGCGGAAAGGCTTGAAATGTTCCAGTCCTTTGAAATAATTGGTATAATGGCGGCGCATTTCAAACACACCGGCAATAGGTCCTTTCCAGCGGATTGAAAATTCCAGGTGACGGCGACAAACCGCTACGCGTTCCGCCAGGGTAGGAGGTGCCAGTTTTTCTCCGGTTTTTACAAAATGCTTGATTTCATTAAAAATCCATGGATTGCCGATTGTCGCTCTGCCGATCATAATACCGTCAACACCAAAACGGTTTTTATATTCCAATGCCTTTTCAGGACTATCTACATCGCCGTTTCCAAATATCGGAATTGTAATACGCGGATTGTCCTTGATTTTAGCAATCAAAGTCCAGTCTGCTTCTCCTTTATACATTTGCACACGGGTTCTTCCATGCACGGATAGTGCCTGAATCCCAATATCCTGTAATCTTTCTGCTACCTCCTGTACATTTTTAGTACTTTCATCCCAGCCTAAACGGGTTTTGACCGTTACCGGCAAATGTGTTGATTTAACAACCGCATCCGTCATTCTGACCATTTTTGGAATATCCTGCAACAGAGCAGCGCCAGCACCGCGGCAGGCTACCTGTTTTACCGGACAACCATAATTAATATCAATCAGATCAGGGTTAACCCGGGAAGCGATTTCTGAACAAGAGCCCATCGTTTCCACATCACTGCCAAACAATTGTATTCCGACCGGTCTTTCATATTCGAAAATATCCAGTTTCTGAACGCTTTTGGCTGCATCACGGATCAAACCTTCGGATGAAACAAATTCAGTATACATCAGGTCTGCACCATTTTCCTTACACACCGCACGGAAAGGCGGATCACTGACGTCTTCCATCGGAGCCAGAAGCAACGGGAAATCTCCTAATTCTATTTTACCGATTTTTACCATTTATCTATATTCTGAATTCTGGTGGGAACAGATTTTATAAGTCATTTATTCACTTATTCTTATACCTCAACAGTCACTCAATATTTTTAAATTCATAATTAGCTGTAAATTTACACCAATTATGCAAAAAAGTTATTCAAATTTGGTACATACACGAGTACCCGGTACGTTGGGAGGTTTGCTGGTCTTGGTTGGTTTCGTGATCATTGGAATGGCTGTTGGTAATATATTGGCAATTGTTATTCTTGCATTGCTTACTTCTTCAGATGCGAGCAGTATTACTACTTTGTTAACAACTTTATTTTCTGATCCTGAAAAAGTGCCGAATGGCTGGCTTGCCATGATGATTCTGCAGGGCACTGTGCATTTTTTTTCCTATTTGCTTCCTTCCCTGCTGTACTGGTTTTACATGGAAAAAAAGGATTTGCATGACTTCAATTTCAGAGCAAAGCCTGCGATATCTACCTGGTTCCTTGCCTGCATACTGGTTTTAATTTTTATTCCGGTCAACAGCCTTTTTATAGATTTAAATTCAAAAATGACATTTCCGGATTCATTGCTTGGACTGGAAAAATGGATGCGGGAAAAGGAAGACCAGAATGCCATGCTGACCCAGTTTATGACCAGTTACAAGCAGGTCGGTCAGCTTGTCATTGCGCTGATTGTTGTGGTACTTCTGCCTGCTGTTGGTGAGGAAGTGTTGTTTCGTGGGATTATACAACGTAAACTTGCACAACATTGGGCCAATGTCCATGTATCGATCTGGGTTTCTGCGGCGATTTTCAGTGCAATCCACTTTCAGTTTTTCGGGTTTTTACCACGTATGATACTCGGTGCATTGTTCGGGTATCTTTATTACTGGTCGGGAAGATTATCTGTAGCCATAGCAGCCCATTTTATTAACAACGGATTTGTTCTGGTGATGATGTTTTTATACAATATCAAGGTATTGGACATCAATATAGAAGAAACAAAATCATTGCCAATTGTAACCATTGTTGCTTCATTAGTACTTACAGCAGGTATTTTATACGAGATCCGTAAGAATAGCAACAAACAGCAGGCTTTAGTAAGTGAGTAATAAACAAAATAGATTTTAGATAAGACATAACCGGCACGGAGAATTTTATGGATGAGAACTGGGGTAAGGTATACGATACCAAACAGATGATAAGGGCTGAAATAGCCAGGGAAATATTGGAGCAAAATGGAATAGCAGCTGTCATTGTCAACAAGCAGGATAGCGTTTATCCAATGCTGGGGCAATGTGAAATACATGTTCCTATGGCAGATTTTGTTCAGGCGCAAACAATATTATCCAATGAAGACTCCCTTACAGAATCTGAGTAATTTACAGCAGCGGACTGTCACCGGACTTATTGGATTTGTGCTGATTCTTGCATGTATTCTGTATAGCGAATGGAGTTTTTTATTGCTTTTTTGTACCATCAGTTCCTTGACACAACTGGAATTTTATAAGCTGTTGGGGCTGGATGGAAATCAGCCATTAACTTATTACGGTACCTTTTGTGGCACAGTCATGATGTTATTAGCGTACCTGATAGAACAGGACCTGGTTTCGTTTGAAAATTACTTTCTGATCAGTCCTTTATTATCCATGATATTTTTTATCAAACTGTATAAAAAGAATGATTTAAAACCATTTACCAACATTGGATTTACTTTTCTGGGGATTATTTATGTAGCCCTGCCATTTTCACTGATTATTGTGATGGCGATGCGTGGAGGAACTTACAATTACGAAATTGTTTTGGGAAGTTTGCTTTTACTTTGGGCCTCGGACATCGGCGGGTATTTTGCCGGTACCAAATTCGGAAAACGCAAGCTTTTTGAACGTATTTCACCGAAAAAATCCTGGGAAGGCGCGATGGGAAGTGCAGCTTTTGCGGCTTTGATAGCCTTTGTGCTCGGGCATTATTTCCGTACCTTCGAACCCTGGAAATGGTATTGCATTGGTGCCATTATTGTGGTCGTAGGTACATACGGCGATTTGGTTGAATCATTATTTAAGCGTAGTATCGCTATTAAAGATTCAGGAAACAGTATTCCGGGTCATGGGGGGTTTTTAGACAGATTTGATGGATTGCTGCTTTCAGCACCTTTTATCGTAACCTTTTTAAAATTATTTTCCTGATCACCCAGTACTATTTGTTTTGGGCAATGCAATAGGTTATTAGACGTTTTTAGAAAAGGAACGGTTCTTTTAGAAGCATAGAAAAATATTGTTGAGATAATTTTATATGATATTAAATTCATTTATTGACCCATAACCCTGAATGGTGCAGGATAAATACCCTGTACCGGAAAACGATCTTTAAGAATGAAAAAACGAGTTTTAATATATTTTGTAATACTGGCAGGTATATTGTTTACGCACGATACGTTTGCACAGGGAGAACAAAGAGCAATTCTTTTTAACGGGACAGTGGTAGGAGGAAAAAGTACGGATCGCTTGCCGGGTGCTTATATTTTTATTCCAAAAGCGGGTAAAGGTACGCTGGCTGACAGCCGTGGTGATTTTCATATACCGGTTTTTCCCGGGGATAGTATTATTTATAGTTACGTAGGGTATAAAAAACAATATCACGTCATTCCAAGAAATTACAATTCAGATACATATTCTGCCATTGTAGCGATGCAGGAAGATGTCACGATGCTTTCCGAAGTAAAGATTTATCCTTATGGGACGGAGGAAGAGTTTAAGAAGGCATTTTTAGCATTAAAATTACCAGATCAGGCAGACAGGGATGCTTTGGCTCGTAGTACCGATCCGGATTATATCAACAGAATGGCTGCCCAGGTTCCTAACAATGCACAAACAAATTATCGTTATACCATGGATCAGCAGCTTTTTGGGCGTGAATCCGCAGCTGGTAAAGGTTTTGCGACCACGTTCCCATTTCTGAATCCGTTTGCCTGGGCCAATTTTATCAAATCTGTTAAAAAAGGTGATCTGAAACAAAAGGAATGGAGAAAAGAACTGAACAATGCGCCACGTGAAAGTATTACCAAGCAGGATGTTCTTAAAAATAATGAGGATTTTGAAAGTTCTAAGAAAGAGCAGAATAATAAATAAGCTATTGAAATGGTTAAAAATTCAGCCCGCAAGGCTGAATTTTTTTTATCTGAAATGTAAGAAGTTCAACTAAAATTTTTCAGGGCTAACACTGCTCCATCATAAACGGCATATGTATGCAGGGTTTGTTTTGAAACCCATTCACCCAGATTGATGTACCGGCTGGTTTGATTTACAGCAAGGTCCAGAACCAGATGCCTATGGCCAAAGATGTAATAATCGTGGTGCCGGCTGTTTTCTACTTCTTTACAATAAATGAGCAGCCATTCATTTTTATCACCCATGAATCGTTCTTCGCCTTTGTTTACATTAGCAATCCGGCTTCTTTTAGACCATTCCGAAGCAATCCACATGCCGACATCAGGATGAACAAACCTGAAAATGCCTTGAAAAAACCGGTTCTCAAAAATACGTTTTAATACCTTATACACGCCGTCTCCAGGGCCTAATCCATCTCCGTGACCTACCAGCATTGATTTTGTTAAACCATCTGTATTCGTGATGGTAAAACTTACCGGATTCCGGAAAATCGTAGCACCGATTTCTTCTTTCAGGTAGCCAAACATCCACATATCGTGATTCCCGGTAAAGAGAATCAGTTCAATGCCTTTGTCTGAAAGTTCGGCCAGTTTGCCTAACAGACGTACAAAACCTTTTGGAACAACATGCCCGTATTCAAACCAGAAGTCAAAAATATCGCCTACCAGGAAAATAATCTGTGCATCGTGCTCAATTGATTCCAGCCATTTTACAATTAATCTTTCACGGTCTCTGCTTTTTTCAGCAGTAGGTACCCCCAAATGATAATCAGAAGAAAAATAAATACGGCGGCCGTGCTGTAATGTGACTAACCTGGTTTCGAAATTGAAATTCATGCGATGTTAACTAATGCAGTGCAATTTACAATCTTCTTTGTAAATGACATGACCCAGCTGTCAGGAGAATAGGTCCGTACTATGAAAACAAAATGGCCGGATAATAGAAAAGTATGGTTTTTTGACAACCTCTTTTTAGATTGCATGCTTTAATAATTTATGTTATGCTTAGAAAAATATCCGTTTATTTATTCCTTGTTTTTTCAGGAAGTTTTGTCATGGCACAAGCGCCTAAAAAACCAGCTGCCTCGAAAGCAGTATCGTCCAAAGCTGATAAAAGCCAGTATACGTTCAGTCATGCACTGACTTACTTGTATGAAAACAAGACCAAAAAAACGAAAGGTGAAATTGTGATTTATGTTGATCCGGCAACCGGAACCATGTGTTTTAAGCGTGAAAACAGTTTTGGGGAAACCGGTAAAGCATTCGATTTTATTCTTGCATTCCAAGATGGGAAATATGTGTACTACGGTGCAGATGAATCCGGAAAAAAGTTTAAAATGACAGAGAAAGTAGAAGAGCTGAAACCAGATGCCGAAACGCTGGCCCAGCAAAAGGAAGATTTCAGTACCTACTGCATTCCGACCGGGAATGTTCGTAAGGATTTTGGCATGGAAAGTGTTGAATACGAACTTTCCTATCCGACTTCAGATGCAAAGGATAAATTGTGGTTAACAAAAACGCCTTTTGGCATTAACCCTTTGTACGGATTTGATCTGATTGATGGTGTTGCTAGTCTGCCCGTGTCATTTGACTATACCCACATTTTCAATAATCGTCAGTTGCTGACCGAGCTGGATTCCAAAGATGTAATTCTGAAATTAAAAAATTACGGACCTAATCCTTTCATAGCTGTAACCCGCGGTTATACGGAAGCCAAAGCTGAGAATTAGGCCCGTTTCTGCTATTGTGCTGCTTCTCTTTCCGCCATTACTTCGGAAAGAGGGCGCATATTTTCAGGAATCTCTACTTCTTCCTCTTCGGCTGTATAAGGGAAAACGTCAAGGATCGGTGTCAGATTTATATCAGTCGTCTCATAAGGAATCAGCATCGTACGAAGACTTTCTGTGATCCGCTCCAAAGCCTGGCCAATTCCATCTGCATTGACAAGCATATAGTTCACTATCTTTTTCTCTTTGCCGCTTTTCTCATCCACAGAAAAATAAATTACTTTGGCCTTAAACCATTTTTCACCGTCTTCATATGAAAACAAATCAGCCAAGCGCATTTTTGATATGCTTGAAACACTGAAATCACTCGCACCCGTTACGATTTGCTTGTAAAGACGCGCTTCAGATTCAGTATAAGAAACAGCATCTACAAGATATACTTCATTGATCGTTTTAAGACTTCCTGCCTCATCTTCTTTTTGGTAACGTATTTTTCCTAAATACCAGCTTGCCATTATAGTCTGTCTTTTGAATTAAAGTGGATACAAAAGCTGCAAAGGTATGCTTTGAAAAGTAGGCTTGCAACTGGATTTTCTCTCTTTAAGAACAAAGCACATAACTGTAATCAAAAAAGTAGGTATGAAAGAATAATCCTTTGAAAGTATACACGTTGTAGTAGCTACTGTTTATCTTGCGAAAAAATTATTGAAACACACAATGAAAAAACAAATTTGGTTTATCGCGATTTTAGCCGCTGTTGGATTATTTACGGGCTGTGGTGTAAGTCGTCAGGTGTCGGAAGCAAAGGCTTTCGGAGATTGTAAGTATAAGATTGCATCTGCAGACAGTATCTATCTGGCAGGTGTAGACATTCGCGAATTCAGAAATATTAAAAGTATGAGCGATCTGGATCTTGCAAGATTTCCGCGGTTGGGGCTGGCCTTTTTGCGTAAAGATGTTCCGTTGGATCTGCGTGTTAATTTGGATATAACGAATCCGACCAATAAAAAAGCAGCTGTAAACCAGCTGGAATACAAAGTGCTTTTGACAAAAAGTGAAATATTCAGCGGTTTTCTAAACCAGAAAATTGAAGTTTATCCCGGCTCTGGAAGCACACAGGTACCTGTAAAACTAAGCGCGAATGTTTACAACCTGCTGACGAACGATGCAACGCGTGATGAGTTTATCAACATGATTATGACTTTGACCGGTAAATCAGACGCCAAGCCAACCAAGTTCACAGTTAAAGTAAAACCTACGCTTGATCTTGGTGGAAAGTCGATCAACTATCCGGGTTATATCACATTTGATCAGGAGGTTACCAGCAACATGATCCTTAAAGCAAAGTCTTTAAATTAATTTTTTTAATTTTGGGCTTGTATAAATCCGGTATTAAAGCATGGTCACAAAACCTGTTTTAATACCGGAATCTCATTTTAACCTCTACAAAATTGGATAGTATTTTTCTGAAAAACCCCTTCTTATTTGAATATTTTGGACTTGTATTATCCTTGGTTCTGCTTTTTGGAATTACATTTTTTGTTAAAGGTCTCCAAAAGTTCAGAAACAGCGTCGGTATAGCACTGATTGCAGTTCCGGTAATTTATTTCTACGTCATCATCAGTGCACACGTCCGGAATATTCCTTTCAGTGATGATTATAATCTTCTGGAAACGATTTACAATCTCCAGCGTGCTTCGGGCTTTGTTGATAAAATAAAAATACTTTTTGAGCAGGTCAATCAGCACAGGTTCGCCTTTGAACGCATTATCATGCTGATCATGGTATTTTTTACCGGCACGGTCAATATTAAATTACAGATCATGCTGGGCAATCTTTCCATGCTTGGTATTCTGTATCTTCTCTTTCAGACCTTTAAAAAAGAACAGGTTTCGTGGTATTATTTTATTCCGGTTCCTTACATACTTTTTAATCTGGTTTATTTCGAAAATGCAGTTTGGGGGATCGCGGCATTACAAAATACGCCTCTGCTTTTCTTTGCTTTCTTAACGGCTTACCTGCTTGGCAGGCAGACATACAGAAGCTGGGTTTTTGCTGTTATAGCTGCTATAATTACCACCTTTATCAGCGGCAGCGGTATGTTAACGTTCATAATAGGAATAGTCATTTTGGTTTTTCAAAAAAGATATAAATTACTTGCTCAGTGGGTAGCCATTGCGGTTGCCATGATTTTATTTTACTTCTTTTTCGACTATCATTTTATTCCCAGTGGAAGCGGGAAAGTCTGGCATCATCCAATATTCAATCTGATATCGGTTTTCGGTTTTTGGGGAAATGCTTTGTATCTCGATGTCCCGCATCCGCTCATGCCTGTTTTTTACAGGGACATGATACTGTGTGTGATTTTAGGAATGATTATTCTGGCCATATTCCTGGTCTTTTTATTGCGTATGGTTTTTGGTAAAAACCTGTTGTGGACGAACTGGCTGTTACTGGGTGCATTTATGTTTTTGATGGGAACAGGTGCCATGTTTGTCATGAGCAGGCCGGCAACCAACTATCTGATGTATGGAGGAAACATTTTCTCCCGGCGTTACATGATATTTGGTGTGGTCTTGCTGGCAACTGCTTACATAGCACTTATTCTTGTTCTAAAAAAACATGAAAATTTAAGGAACTCCGTTCTTATTTTAAGCCTTGCCGGATTTCTGACACTTAACTTCGTAAGTTATTTTATGTCAATAACCAGTATCAGGAAACTATACGAGGAATTATCGCTGGACGGATATTACTGGAAAAATTACGCTACGTTTCTGTCAATCGGAGATAATTTTGGAGATGTGCCTTTCTGGAACCATCCGACGAGAATGAAAAATCTGGTAGGTAACATAGAAAAAACAGGGTTAAGTCATCTTACTGAATCAGACAAACTTCCGGCGGCAAACCGGATTCTTCCTGAAACCGGAAAATTACAGGAGTCTGCTCCCAAACCGGATATCATTCTGAGTCACCGGGTCAGTGGAAATAATGATCACACGCGTTTTATTGAGTTTAAAACAAAAAGAGAATCAGGTTTAAAACCTTCGTACTTTGTTTTGGCTTCTGATAAGTACACGGTATTGCTGCCGGCTGTTCCTTCTGCCAATTCCTTTACTGATTTCCTGAGAAAAAGAACGTATTACGATGATTCTGCGGAGTATGGGCTTTATAAAATTAAACTGCCAAAAGGTAAATATGATATTTGGCTCATGTCTGGAAATAAGGAAAAAGAAGGTACATGGGAATCAAGATTTACAAGGGAAAAAATATTTTTGTATTAATACAATCAGACAGGTTTTATGCAGATACTCACCTATAATCTTAACGGAATCCGGGCAGCGATAAAAAATGGCTTGCTGGAATGGTTAAAGGATAAACCTTTTGATATTCTGTGTTTTCAGGAAGTGAAAGCGATGCTGAGTGATGTGGATTTGTCGGGATTTACAGCATTAGGCTATGAAATGATCGGTTGGCATGCGGCTGAAAAAAAGGGTTATAGCGGCGTTGCTATATTTTCAAAAATCAAAGCAGATTTGGTTTCTCATGGATTCAATCTGCCGGTTTACGATAGTGAAGGAAGGCTTCTCCGTGCTGACTTTGGCGATATTACTTTGCTGAACTGCTATTTTCCATCAGGCACGAGCGGAGAAATACGGCAAAGTGTGAAAATGGAATTTCTTGAAGATTTTAATAACTGGGTCTCTATGCTCCGCATTGCACGGCCTAACCTGATCATCTGCGGAGACTACAACATTGCTCACAATGAAATTGATATTCACAATCCGAAAGGAAATAAAAAATCATCGGGTTTTTTGCCGGAAGAACGTGAATGGATGACGAAGTGGTTTGAAAGCGGCTATACTGATGCTTTCCGGCACATGAATCCGGATCTGCAGGAATATTCCTGGTGGACATACCGCTCCGGCGCAAGGGCCAACAACAAAGGCTGGCGGATCGATTACATTTCCGTTGCTGATACAATTAAGGACAGGATTGTAGGAAGCCGTCAGTATAATGACGCCGTTCACTCGGATCATTGTCCCGTTTGGTTGGAAATTGAATAGGTTTAAATTATGGAAATCTGCACGATAGCCTTAATTATTGAAAATTCTTTTGATATTATTTTACCAGGAGAGCAGGTACTTCCGGGATTTCAATTGAACTTTGAAGCAATAAAGAATAAAATACGGGTATAGTATTTACCCACAATCCATAAAAATCTTGTTCCGTTACTTCCTCAGTTACAAACCGTTTGGAATGCTTTCACAGTTCAGTCGTGAAGGTGAACATGCTACGCTGGCAGATCTTGATTTTATTTTTCCCAAAGATATTTATCCGGTTGGCCGTCTGGATGCGGATAGTGAAGGATTGTTATTGCTAACCAATGATAATTATCTTAAGACAAAATTACTTGAACCAAGAAACCTGCACGAGCGGACTTATTATGTTCAGGTGGAAGGAGAAATAACGAACGAAGCTTGTGAAAGGCTTGCGGAAGGTGTTACCATTTCTATCAATGGAAAATCGTATCTTACTTTGCCCGCGAAAGCTTCACCATTAGAAGAACCCATACTTCCTGAAAGAAATCCGCCCATCCGGTTTCGGAAAAATATACCCACCTCCTGGGTTTCTATCACCCTGCACGAAGGCAAAAACCGGCAGGTCAGACGTATGACAGCTGCTGTTGGATTTCCCACTCTACGTCTTGCACGCTGGTCCATCGGAAAAATTTCTCTGGCTGATTTCAGTGCAGAAGGAGCTAAACCAGGGGACGTGTGGGAAGTTACAGATCAGGAAGTCAGGAAGGCTTTACTTTGATTAAAATCTTACTTGATAAAACAACTATTTGAACTTGTCAAACCGGATAGAAGGGTTAATTTTGTAGTTATCCTGTTTTTTTAAATAGATATTAGTTGGCAAAGGAACAAAAAGAAACTCCGCTTAATAAACAGTATAATCAGATCAAGGCCAAGTACCCCGGTGCATTGCTTCTTTTCCGGGTTGGTGATTTTTACGAAACATTCGGAGAAGACGCAATACGTGCCTCCAAAATTCTTGGCATTGTATTGACGCGTCGTAATAATGGTGGTGCGCACGAAGAACTTGCCGGATTTCCGCACCATTCTCTGGATAATTATCTTCCAAAACTGGTTCGTGCAGGCGAACGTGTTGCCATTTGTGATCAGCTTGAAGATCCTTCTACAGCCAAGGGAATTGTAAAACGCGGCGTGACAGAACTGGTGACACCTGGTGTTTCCATGAATGATAACGTGCTGGATACGCGTAGAAATAACTATTTGGCGGCAGTTCACGTGGGTGCTGATGATTCTTACGGCATTGCTTTCCTGGATATTTCTACCGGAGAATTCATGACGGCACAAGGCAATGCAGCTTATGTGGATAAAATGCTTCAGGGCTTTACGCCGTCCGAAGTACTTTTTTGTAAAAAACACAAGCAGGAATTTAATCAGCTTTTTGGCGGTAAGTTTCATACATTCCAGCTGGAAGACTGGTGTTTCGGTTATGACTATGGCTACGAACAGTTAACCACGCATTTTAATACAACCACGCTGAAAGGTTTTGGTATTGAAAACCTGACGATGGGTATTATCGCAGCGGGCGTTATTTTACATTATTTAAGAGAAACTGAACATAAAGAAATAAGTCATATCAGCCGGGTAACCAGGCTGGAAGAAGAAAAATATGTCTGGCTTGACCGGTTTACAGTCCGTAATCTTGAACTCGTTTTTCCGCAGCAGGAGGGTGGTGTTCCGTTAATACAGATCCTGGATCAGACTGTTACGCCGATGGGTGCTCGGTTATTAAGAAGATGGGTAGTTCTTCCTTTAAAAGAAAAATTGCCGATTGAAGAACGTTTGAATACCGTTGAGTTTTTCTTAGCGAATGATGAATTGCATGAGTCTATAACCCAGCACCTAAAACAAATTGGTGATCTGGAAAGGTTGATTTCAAAAGTGGCCGTTCGCCGGATTAGTCCGCGTGAAATGGTGCAGCTGAAAAAATCGCTGAAGCAGATCGGGCCGATTAAAGAAATTTTAGGAAAGATTGCATCTACACATTCCAGCTATGCGGTTCTGAATAAATATGCCGATCAGCTGAATCTGTGTACTTTTTTGATTGATAAAATTGAATCAGAACTCAGGGAGGATGCGCCTTTACTGATCAATCAGGGCGGCATGATTAAAAGTGGTATTGATGCTGAACTGGATGAACTGCATGCTATTTCCCGGGAAGGAAAAGGATTTCTTCTGAAACTTCAAAATGAAGAAACGGAACGCACAGGAATACCATCATTAAAAATTGCTTACAACCGGGTTTTCGGATATTACCTGGAAGTTACTAATTCGCATAAAAATAAAGTACCTGAAGAATGGATCCGCAAGCAGACACTTGTAAACTGCGAGCGGTACATTACTCCCGAACTAAAAGAATATGAAGAAAAAATCCTGAATGCGGAGGATAAAATTTCCGCTATTGAATTCCGTATTTTTTCGGCTTTGATATTAACTGCTGCTGAATATGTAGGCACGATCCAGCAAAATGCCATTGTAATTTCTACGCTGGATGCGCTGAGTTCCTTTGCAACTACGGCACGGAAAAATAACTATGTCAAGCCTGTCATCAATGATGATAAAATTCTGGATATTAAAGAAGGCCGTCATGCGGTAATTGAGCAGCAATTGCCGTTAGGTGAAAGTTATGTCCCGAATGATCTTTATCTGGATAATGAAACCCAGCAGATCATCATCATTACAGGTCCGAACATGGCTGGTAAATCGGCTCTGCTCAGACAAACTGCCCTGATTGTACTAATGGCGCAGATGGGGAGTTACGTTCCTGCAAAAGCAGCGACAATCGGTATTGTTGATAAAATATTTACGAGGGTAGGTGCGAGTGATAATTTAAGCCGGGGAGAAAGTACATTTATGGTGGAAATGACTGAAACAGCTAGTATTCTCAATAACCTGAGCGACCGCAGCCTGATTTTGATGGACGAAATCGGACGTGGAACCAGCACGTATGACGGCGTTTCCATAGCCTGGGCCATTGCGGAATATCTGCACAACCAGCCGCTGGTAAAACCTAAAACTTTATTTGCAACGCATTATCATGAATTAAACCAGCTTGCTGATGACTTTCCACGCATCAAAAACTTTAATGTTGCCGTAAAGGAAGTAGACAACAAGGTGATTTTTCTGCGGAAACTGAAACCGGGTGGCAGTGCACATAGTTTTGGTATTCACGTGGCGCAGATAGCCGGGATGCCGCAGCCGATTGTGTTAAGGGCCAGTGAGATTATGCACCATCTTGAAAAGGATCATGTGGCGGATAAACACCAGAAAAAAATCAAGGAGTTGCCCAAGAACAATTTCCAGCTCAGCATCTTTGAACCTACGGATCCAAAACTGGAAAAGTTAAAAGATGATCTTGCATTGATTGATGTAAATACATTATCTCCGATTGAAGCGCTTTTAAAACTGAATGAATTTCAAAAAATGTTACAGAAGAAATAGTACGACAATAGCGAGAGCTGCATTTTAATTTTATAACTCCTAATCCTTTTTATGAAAAATTTGACGCGTTATCAGTTGATGGCCATGATGTTCCTGCTCTATTTTATTTGGGGATCATGGTATGGCCAGATGAGTAAGTATATGTTTAATACCCTGCATGCCACCGGAGTTCAGGTTGGCGGTGCTTATGCCGCTTTTTCTATAGCGATGATCATTGCGCCGTTTTTTGTCGGCATGATTGCTGACCGTTATTTTGCTGCACAGAAAGTGCTTGGCGTATTAAGTCTGGCTGGTGCTGCACTCTTGTATGTGTTAACGGGAATTACAAATGCAGATACTTTCTTTTGGGTGATTTTAGCTTATTGTATCACATTCGCTCCAACTATGGCTCTGACTACATCCATCGCCATGCAGCATGTGCAGGATACTGAAAAAGATTTTCCAACCATCCGTGTTATGGGAACTGTGGCCTGGATCGTCGTATCCAACATCATTGGTTATTACGGATTTGGTGATAGCGTTATGATCTTTAAACTTTCCATGATCGCTGCTGCTATTCTGGGTGTATATTCCTTCTTTCTGCCTAATACGCCTCCAAAACCAAATACTAGTACTACTTTTTCTGATATTTTAGGCCTGGATGCGTTCAAGCTGTTCAAAGACCGCTCTTTCGCCATTTTCTTTATTTCTTCTCTGCTGATCTGTATTCCCTTGTCGTTCTACTATGCCATGGCCAATCCGTCTCTGACTGATTCAGGCATGACCAACGTAGAAAATAAAATGTCACTGGGACAGGCATCTGAAGTTATTTTTATGCTTTTGATTCCTTTTGCTTTCCGGAAGTTTGGTGTAAAATGGATATTGATTATCGGGCTTATAGCCTGGATTGTCCGTTTTATAGGCTTTGGGTATGGCGATGCAAGCAGCGAATGGCTGTTGTACATGGCGATCATACTTCACGGTGTTTGTTATGATTTTTTCTTTGTAACAGGCCAGATTTATACAGACAGCAAAGCGGGTGAGAAATACAGGTCTTCTGCACAGGGGCTTATCACCATTGCTACCTATGGTATCGGAATGGGAATTGGTTCTTGGATTGCCGGTATTGTTGCTGATCAATATACAGTGAATGGCGTGAAAGACTGGACAAGCATCTGGATGGTTCCTGCCGGTATTGCAGCTCTTGTGCTGGTTTTATTTGTACTGTTCTTTAAGGATAATAAAGTGAAAGCGGAAGTTTAAGGATCTAAGGTTTCACGCAAAGTATAAAAGTTAAAAAAGGAAGGTCGCAAAGTTTTATTTGCGGCCTTTTTGTTTTTGGAGCCTGCGATATTTCCGATGGCAGAGCCATCTCCTGTTTATAGAAAAAATGGTTGAACTTTCATTTTTTTGACTCTTCGGAGTCTCCCATTTTTTGCCTGATTAGAATTTTAATTAAAATATCAGGATGCTCCTAAGGAGCCGGGAACATCGTTAGTTATTCCCAAATTTTTTTAATGATTTTGTAAAATAAAAAGGTCACCAAGTCCGAAAACCTGATGACCTTTTATTTGTATTATATTTTAATTATTAAGCCTGAGTGCCAATAATTTTCACCAATCATCTCTGTCTCTGGAATCACCTCTTTTAGAGCCGCCGCCTTTCTTATAATCACCACCGTCTCTTCCGCCACGACCGTAGTCTGATTTAGGTTTTCCGCCGTATCCACTGCCGCTTCCGCCTCCGTAGCCTCCACCGCCATAACCGCTGCCTCCGCCGCTGCTATAACCTCCGCCGCCACCGGCAGGTTTGTTTCTGCCAAAATTAGCACTTCTGTCGCTACTTCCGCTGGCAGGACTGTTGCTTCCGCCTGTTCTTGGCTGGTCACCTGGTGTTCTTTCTTTTTTCTGAGATTCGTTTACAACCAACGGTCTGCCGTACATTTCAACTCCGTTCAACTCACTAATGGCTAGCTTAGCCTGTTCCTCATCAGGCATTTCTACAAACCCAAACCCTTTGCTTTGACGTGTAATTTTGTCAATAATAATTTTTGCGGAGCTTACCTCACCAAATTTTTCAAAAGCTTCACGCAACTCGCTTTCCTTTAACTTAAAAGAAAGACTCCCAACAAAAATGTCCATAGAAATGCCTGTTTTTTAAAATTCTGTTTTGTTCTGATAAATATATTTATTTTAACTGATATGCTACTACACTATTTTTGAAAAATGTAGGCACATAGACGATTTTTTTTATCGGGTCATATCCAATATCAGCTGTGTTGCTGGTTTGAGGCCTTGTATCAAGAATCAATTCTTTCGATCCGTCTGATTTTACGTAATACACAGCGCCAGCCCAGCATGACACAATGTATTCGCCTGGTTTTACCTGTTCAATACCATCCGTGCTTTTATCCATTCCTTCTGCCAGGACCGTTGGTTTTTTACTTGCATCCAGTTTTATCAAGGACCCGCTGTCCAGAATCAGCAAGTCTGAACCCACAGCCAGTAACCCGTTTGGCCGCGTTAATGTTTCGTAGTAGGTCGTTACTTTGCCATCTTTCAATACATGCACCTTATGCATATCTGAATCTGAAACGTATATATTTCCTTTGGCATCAATGGTAAGGTCGTTCAGGAATTTAGATCCTTCTACGGGATATTTTTTTAAAATTTTACCTGATTTCAAATCGATCTCTACAATGTCCGTTACATCAGCAACATAAAATTTTGAGCCCAGTTTGCCCATTCCTTTTGGCGCATGAAGCCCCGTAACCCAATTCAGTTCAATAATTTTTCCATCAAGGCCTACTTTTCCAATTGCACCTTTTCCGTCCTTTTCACCTGGCTTTCCATCAATTTGGGCTACATAAAGCATTTTGTCCGTAGCACTGTAAAACACCGATTCCGGAACCGGAATGGTTGCTTCTGTTGCCCATACCTGAGTCAAGGTAGTTTGTGCCTGGGCGAATAGTGTAGCTGAAGCAGCTACTAAAAGCGTCGAAAAAAAAGTTTTGGTTTTCATCAGGGTAAATTAAGAATCATGAATAACTTCTATAAGCTGAAGTTGATATAATTATACCAAAGCTAAATACAAAAAAACAGAAAGTCCGGTCATAGCTGACCGGACTTTCAAGACTTTACAACCTGATAAGATTATTTTTTCTTTACTTTCTTTTTGCCTTTTGTTACCGGCTCCTGTATTGATTTAGAAAGATCCCTAATACGGATATTTCTGAATTTAACAGGAGAGCCATGTCCAAGGAAGCCGATGTAACCCGAAGTGTTCTTCAGTCCCGGATGTTCACGGTGATCGGGTGTTCCGTTTTTACTGGCTTCGGCAAGATCGCCTTCAGTAATAACAGTGCCGTTTAAAGTTACCTTGATTTTAGAACCTTTCAAATATACTTCTTCGTAATTCCATTCACCCAGCGGTTTTAAATAACCGCGTTTAGCAGGAATTATTCCGTAAGCAGAACCATGATACTGATATTCTTTCAGATCTTTATAAATATCGGCATCGTTGTCCAGAATCTGGATTTCGGTTCCTACATAAGCAGCATCACCTTCCATCGGCGTACGGATCCCCAAACCGTTATTAGCCCCGGGAGTAAGCTGGAACTCAAAACGGAAAACAAAATCGCTGTACTGCTCTTTTGAATAAAGGTTTCCTTTTCCGCCACCTTTCGGATCCAGTACCAATTCTCCGTTCTGGCTCGTATAGTCGGTAGTATTTCCTGTCCATTCGTGCATGTTGCTGCCATCAAAAAGCACTTTGAAACCTTCTTTCTTTTCTTCCTCAGAAAGCACAAAAGGTTCAGCACGGGGAATTTCACGAACGAAAATGTCACGATAATAAACAATGTTTCCGTGCGCCTGCAATTCAAGCTGTTCTTTTACAAAAATCGGGAGGTTGCGATCCCAGTAGTTTTCCAGGATTACATTATCTACCACACGTTCACCATTTAATTCAACCGTGACACGGTCACCGATCATGGTAATGTGGAAGTTATTCCAGTCGCCAATCGCATTATCAGCCAGCTTAGATGGGTTTTTAGGATTTTTTGCATTATTGTACAATCCGCCTGAACCAACCTGTGCGCCTACATCGACACGCGAAGTATCCCAGATTTGAACCTGAGGCGTGCCGCGAAGATAAATTCCTGCATCACCTTTCGACTCAATTTTCCAGTCCACATACATTTCAAAATCACCGTATTGTTTTACGGTACAAAGGTTATCGCCATGGCCTGAAAATACCAGTTCGCCGTTTTTCGCAGCCCAACCGGTTTTCATTACTTCGTCAGCTTTTTTCTGTTTGAATGCAAGAGAATCAGCATTCATCTTTGCACGCGCAATCGGGTTTTCTACCAGACCTTTCCAGCCGGTAAGATCTTTTCCATTAAATAAAGAAACAAATCCTTCTCCTGCCCGCATTTCAGACAGGTGTTTACGGATTGATTCTTTCTGGTATTCACTGTCCTGACCTTTCAAAACCGACGATGTTTTGGTCAGTAAGGAACGAACTTGTTCACCTGTAAAATTCTTGTTGGCCAAAGCAATGTTCATCACCGTTTGTGCCGCGGCTTGCTGCACTTCACCGGTTCCATCCAGATATTTTCCAGCCAGAAGCAAAGCGTTGAATGTTTTGTATTTGATTAATTCTTTCAATATCAATTCCTTCTGAGCATCTGTTTTTGCAATGTCAATAGCATTGTGAAGCATCAGTACTTTATTCACCGGCGTCTTAGGGGATTTAGAAATTCCTGAAACATAACCCGTCAGTGCAAGGTTGAAATCCTCTGCATCCGATGATTTTTTAGCAATAGCCAGAAGTTCGTTTGCCGCACTTGCATCAGTCCAGTTGGAAAGTGCTGAAATGGCTGCTTTTTTAGAAATTGCATCACCCGAATTGTAAGAAGACACAACTGAGGTTAAGGCTTTATTTCCACCAATACTAGCCAGAACTGCCAGGTAACGGGATTTCTTGTCAGCTGGCGAAGCTTCCATTTGCTTTAAAATAAGATCACTTTGTGCCGCAGCATTTCCTGATCCTTTTATACCTGTAATGACAGCATTTTGAACGGCAGAAATTTCTTCCTGATTATCTACTGAATTTAAAAGAAAAAATAATCTAGACAAATCATTCGAAGTTGCCAGAGATTTCAGCGCATTAAAAGCAGCTTTTTCTACCTCAGGAGTATTACTGGTCAGCAAATCAAAAACAGTATTCATTTTTGAACTTGCCGCTCTGGCAGCCAAAACATCGATTACTGCGGGTTGTGCCGTAGCTGGCAAAGCAGGCAATGCTGTCGCAAGCTGATCCACAGCAGTGTTTCCTTTTAACGTCAGCAGTGTATTTTTTACCGCTTTAATTTCATCTGCATTTCCTTTTTTCAGGATTGAGATTAAGGCTGGCAAGCTGCTCTCTCCGCCAATTTTACCTGCCGCCCAGATAGCTGCCATCTTCACTGGAGCATCTTTGGAAGTCAGTGATTTGGTAATAACAGGCAAAGCATCCTTTGATTCAGCACGACCAAGCATATAAATAATTTCAGCCTGTACTTCCGGTTTGGCTTTTTTCATAGCATTCAGCCACGGAGTAGTTCCGTCTGCCATCGTATATTTCTGACCTAGTTTTAAGGCTGCAGCACGGTATTCAGGATCAGTGCTGTCTAATGCTTTTACCAAAACAGGAACACTTTCACGTTTTTTGCTGTCAGAATATATTTTCAAAGCTGCCGAACGTGTATCAGTTTGTTTAGCGTCAACCAATGTTGAGGTAAGTGCCAATGCTGCTTTTTCAGCCATCGGTGCATTTCCGGTCAGAGACGAACGGGATAAATAATTCAGATAAGCCGCAGTAGCGTTCGCTTCATCATAAAGATAATTTGCTTTTTTTGCTGCTGCTGACAATATAGATTCTGAGGTTGGGGAAGCGATTTCAGAAAGCGCGAATAAACTTACCTTACGCAAATTCAGCTCTTCGCTAACGGCTGTTTTTTCAATGGAAGCAGCCGCTTCTTTGTAATGGCTTTCTCCCAGGGCTTCAATTATAAAAATCTGCGGATTTCCTTTCGCATTATTTAACCCTTGTAATAAAGCTTTTCCGGCGGCTTCTGATCTGATTCTTGCCAAAGTCCTGGCAGCCGGGCCGGATAGTTTTTCATCGGAAAGGTATGTTGCCAAAACAGGAACAGCTTCGTCTTTCCCAACGGTTTGTAACTGATAAATTAAAAATTGTTTGCTTTCCGGTGCTTCTGTCTTTGATAAGGCTTCCACATAAGCTTCGGCAGCCATTTTACGCAAGGATTCCTTGCCGGCTTGTGCAGAATAATACGTAAAACCGCCCAATGCAAATTGTGCTTTGGCATCGTCTCCTTTACCGGGAGCTACCAGCATGGATGCAATCTGTACCAGTCCCGGTTTCCCAAGTTCAGCCAGTTCGTCCATGCTTTTCTTTAATTGTGCCGCATTATCAGCAGGAAGTTGAGCCAGTAAGTCAGCGATCCGGGTAGAGGTCGTCCTGTTTTTATCAAGCTGAGCCATTGCAGCCGTATTCAGCATACAGCAGGCCAGCAACGCATATATCGTTTTTTTCATGATTGGTTTTGAATGAATGAAACGGTGTAATTGTTTTTTTTACCAAACATTTACATCGAAAGTATTTACATAGTCCAGGGCCCGCGCATAGGCTGATCGATTAAACGGTTTGCTCCTTCGTCGTCGATAAATTCCTGCTTAACAGGGTCAAATTTCAACGAGCGACCCAGACGAAGTGCAATCAATCCCATGTTGACCAAGGTGCATGATCGATGTCCGTTTTCTTCATTCAACGCAAATTTTTGACGGGTTTTCACCGCTTCAACAAAATTTGTAACCTGTGGTTCAGGATCAGGGAAAGCAGCTAATTTTTTCTCCAGATCCTGAATATCAGAACGGAAATTTGGATAAAGTTTTCCTTTCGGTCCTTCGATATAAGGCACATTTTCATCCTTGCCTTCACCATCCAGAACAATCTGGCAACCGTCTGCATACGTATAAGTAATGCGTCGCCAGGTACCAACTGCTTCTGTATGCTGCTGTGGTGCATCCACTTCAACGCTTACCGGACTTGTGTCATCTTTGCCAAGAAAATACTGGATCGGGTCAATATAATGCTGCCCCATATCACCTAATCCGCCGCCATCATAATCCCAGTAACCCCGGAAAGTCTGATGTACACGATGCGCACTGTAAGGTTTGTACGGTGCAGGTCCAAGCCACATATCGTAGTCAAGCTCGGCAGGAACCGGCTGAGGATCGTTATTCGTTTTCCCAACCCAATAAAATTTCCAGTCAAAACCGGTATGTTTGCTAACAGTCACTTTTAACGGCCAGCCAAGCAATCCGCTCTGAACCAATTTTTTAATCGGTTTTACGGTTGTTTTCATCCCGTAAAAATTATCTTCAAAACGGAACCAGGTATTCAGACGAAAAATTCTTCCGTGCTGCTGCACTGCTTCCACCAAACGTTTTCCTTCACCAATGGTACGTGTCATCGGTTTTTCACACCAGACATCTTTTCCGGCACGTGCCGCATCAGCAGCAATGATTCCATGCCAGTGCGGAGGCGTTGCCACATGGACGATATCAACTTCCGGCAACTGGATTAATTCCCTGTAATCAGAAAAGGTTTTAACACCTTTGTCGACCATGCCAACCGCTTTTTCAAGATGCGTTTTATCTACATCACATAAAGCAACCACTTTGGTGCCGGCATAAGGAATATGTCCGCGGCCCATAGAACCAACGCCTACAATTGCTTTCGTAAGCTGGTCGCTTGGTGCTATAAAGCCTTTGCCTAATACATGGCGGGGAACGATGGAAAATGTGGCGAGTGTCGCCAGCGAGCCTTTAATGAAGGTCCGTCTGGACGATGAAGTGCCTTTCTTTTCTTTCATTGGTTAAGGGAAAATTAAGGTATTGAAAAGTACGGGATCGTAGATAATGATATTTAACAGGTGAAATTATGACAATATTCATAATGGAACAAAAGGAGCTGTCTTATTCTCTATATTATTTCAGATTAACTTCTTATGCTGCAATTATTTGGTTAAATTGTGTAAGGACAAAGTATAGTATCCACAAATTTATGTCTGGCGAAATATTATAAAAGCTGCAGATCGTCATAAAATTTGCAGTTTTTAAAATTTGTACAAAACAATATAGCAGAACTAATTTTTCATTTCAATCGTCAGGTTGTCGACAAAGCTCTTCTGGGCAGCCATTTTTTCCACATCTTCCGCTTTTCTGGCTGCCATGGAAGAAAGAATTTCATGACCATCTTTTTTGATTAAAACATCATCTTCAATCCTGACGGCTATTCCCCACCATTTTTTATCACAATTGCTGCCTTCAGGAATGTAAATTCCTGGTTCAACGGTAATGATCATATTTTCCAGCAGTTTTTCATAAATCCCTTTGTCGTGCACGTCCAGTCCCAGGAAGTGTGAACAGCCATGCGGAAAGTACAAACGGTTTTCTTTTTCATCTTTCAAAATACCAAGTTTGACCAGTCCTTTGGTGACAACATCACGGGCGGTGTTTTCAATATCCTGAAAAGTAGTTCCTTGTTTGCAGATTTTGAAAACGGCTTCCTGTGCTTCATAAACGAGGTCATAAATTTGTTTTTGCTCTGCTGTAAATTTTCCATTAGCTGGGAAAGTCCGGGTTACATCGGCTGAGTAGCCATGGTATTCAGCACCGACATCCATCAAAATCATTTTGTTATTACCGACTTTCGTTACATTATTTTCAATATAATGCAGCACACAGCCATTGGCTCCAGCACCGGCGATTGACGGATAACCAACATATTCTGCGCCCAGTTTTTTGTGGATAAATTCCTGAACGCCCTGTAATTCCAGCTCCGACATATCCGGTTTTATGGCTTTCATCGCTTCATTATGTGCCAGGGCAGAAATCTCAACCGTTTTCCGCATCAAAACCAGTTCTTCCGGTGTTTTAATTTGTCTTAACTGTTTGGTAAACAAACTGTATAGTGCCGGATCGTATTTCATATTTTCCATTTCAAGAAGCAGTTTTTGTACTTCTGCTGAATCCTTTACCTGAATCATTTTATTGACAAGATGATTGTTTCTGTAACGGTCATTCTTGTCTGCCAGTGACTTGTAATAGGATGTAAGTCTCGGAACAGAGGCAAGTAATCTTGGATACTGGCGGAGTGACATCAGATCACCCAGTACTTCATCATCAAAATCTGCCGGCATAGCCGTTTTTTTCTTGAAGATTTTCACCAGATCGAAAACATCATCTGACTGGGAAAGTTTATCAGAAATATCCAGCGGGAATTCAAAGATAATTTTGTCAAACCGTGAAAGATCGGATGCTTTTCTTTCGAAATCTTCTGCATTATAAACATGTGAAAAGCCTAGTGCCTTCACGCCTTCAATGCCAAGTCTTTTTCCGGTCCATTGCTCTCGTGCTGCATCTTTTTTCTGCACGAAAAACAATTCCGTATAGGACTGATCTGTAGAATCCTTCTGGGGCTCTTTGAAGATCAGCAAAACAGCGTTAGGCTCCGTGTAGCCGCTGAAATAATATAAATCCGGATTTGGATGGTATTTGTAATCTACATCATTGGAAAAATTTCTGACCGGATAAGCAAAAATCGCCATCACCGAATTGGGCGGAAGTAATTGACGGAGCGCTTCCCTTCTTCCTTTATGAAAATCTTTACTAAGGAAATCAGCAGGCAGTGGAAGCTGGGCAAAACAAAGGGATGTACAAACCAGAAGTAACGAAAAAGTAAATAGTCTTTTCATTTTGAGTGCTTGCTTGAGAAATTTTCTGATAATTATTATAGCTATAAAGGGATGTTGCCATGCTTCTTTTTGGGCAGCGCAGCTACTTTATTTTCCAGCATACCGAAAGCACGAATTAATTTTTCCCGCGTTTGTTCCGGATAGATCACCTCATCAATATAGCCGCGGTGTGCTGCTCGGTACGGGTTTGCAAATTTTGTAGTGTAAGCGTCAATCTTCTCCTTCAGCTTTTCTGCCGGGTTTTCAGCTTCTGCAATTTCCCTTTTAAAAATGATCTCTGCGGCTCCACTGGCACCCATCACTGCGATTTCAGCTGTTGGCCAGGCAAAATTCATATCAGCACCGATGTGTTTTGAATTCATTACATCATAAGCACCGCCATATGCTTTCCTGGTGATGACTGTAACGCGCGGAACGGTTGCTTCACAAAAGGCATACAGTAATTTAGCCCCGTTGGTGATGATACCATTCCATTCCTGATCTGTGCCTGGCAAAAATCCCGGGACATCTTCAAGCACTAACAACGGAATATTAAAACAGTCACAAAAGCGTACAAAACGGGCGGCTTTCTGACTTGCATTGATATCCAGAACGCCAGCCAGCACAGCAGGCTGATTGGCTACAACACCAATGCTTCTCCCGGCAATCCGCGCAAAACCGACTACAATATTTTCGGCGAAATTTTTATGTACTTCAAAAAATGTTTCCGTATCGGTCACTTCTTCAATCACTTCACGTACGTCATACGGCTGGTTTGGATTTTCAGGAATGATGTGATTTAAACCTGGTCTGGATTCTATGCCGGACTGATATGTTAATCCTGGCGCATCATCTTCACAATTCTGGGGAAGGTAACTCAATAATTTTTTAATGGATAAAAGGCATTCTACTTCATTAGCAGCTACAAAATGGGTAACGCCGGATTTGGTTGCGTGTGTCATAGCACCACCTAACTCTTCCGAAGTAACATCTTCGTGCGTAACGGTTTTCACCACATTAGGACCTGTTACAAACATGTAACTACTGTTTTCAACCATCATAATAAAATCCGTAATGGCTGGAGAATATACCGCACCACCGGCACAAGGGCCCATAATGGCTGAAATCTGAGGGATGACTCCTGAAGCCAGCGTATTTTTATAAAAAATATCAGCGTAACCTGCCAGCGAAAGTACACCTTCCTGAATACGCGCACCTCCGGAATCGTTTAAACCAATGATAGGAGCACCGTTTTTCATCGCCAGATCCATGATTTTGCAAATTTTTTCTGCATGTGTTTCAGAAAGCGATCCGCCAAAAACGGTAAAGTCCTGTGCAAAAACGTAAACCAGCCGTCCGTTGATCGTGCCATAACCTGTCACCACACCATCGCCCAGATAATGCTCTTTGTCCAGACCAAAATCGCGGCTTCTATGCATTACAAATTTACCGATTTCTTCAAAAGAACCTTCGTCCATTAAAACGGAAACCCGTTCCCGTGCTGTTAGTTTGCCTTTTGCATGTTGGACTTTGATCCGATGTTCACCGCCTCCAAGGTCAGCTTCTGCGTTTTTTTTATCTAATTGATCTTTTTTCGAAGTGGCAGCAGATGTTGGTTCCATGTAATACAGGTGATATGGTTACATTTGTTTTTAAACGGATCCTAAATATAAGGTCATTTTAACGGATTCAGGAAATTATTACATTTCAATGAGGCAGATCAGTACATGCTTTTCTTTTTTGATGCTTTGTCTCTTGCTGTGCACGGACTTCATAGTCGCTCAGCCAGCAGGAGGAAGAAGCGGACTGAATTTCTTACAGCTTCCTGCACAGGCAAAAAGTACAGCGTTGGGTGCAAACCACATGACTATTTCCGGTAATGATCCTGCCTTGTTCCTACAAAATCCCGCCTTACTCGATTCTTCAAAACAGGATCATGTCTCAGTCAATCTGATGCCTTATCTGGCTGATACTAAATTTATAAATCTGGCTTATGGTAAAGCTGTTAAACGTACCTCAGGAACCTGGGCAATCGGATTACAGTATTTGAATTACGGCACGATTACAGAAACGGATGCATCCGGTAACATAATGGGTGAATTCCGGGCAGCCGATTATGGTTTATCAGCTGGTTACGGACAAACAATGGGTGCTTTTACCTTGGGCGGATCTGTAAAACTGGTAGGTTCTTCAATCGAGTCCTATCATGTTTATGGCCTCGCTTTTGACTGGGGAGGCGTTTTCAAACATCCCCGACAGGATTTGACAATAGGTTTTGTTGTTAAAAGTCTTGGCTTTTTAAAACAGAATTTTACCGGTGCCAATACGCCGGTTCTGCCTTTTGATCTCCGAACCGGAATAACGTTCAAACCCAAATACATGCCGGTTCGTTTTACGGGGACAATTCACCACCTGAATCGTTTTGATATGGTTTACAATGATCCGGGTTTATTTTTTACCTATGCTATTAATGGAACAAGAATTCCCCGGAAAGTAGGCATTGCAGAAAAACTAGCCAGGCATTTATCAATCGGAGCAGAATTACTGCTCGACAAAAATTTTAAAATACTTCTTGGTTACGATCATTTGAAAAGACAGGAATTACGCTTGTATGATGCCGGCGGACTGGCTGGATTTTCCTTTGGCGCCTGGCTTCGTATAAAACGTTTTGAAATTACTTATGGCAGGGCACAATATACTCCGGGGTTTGGAAGCAGTTCTTTATCTGTTATGATGGATCTGAAAAAATGACAGCTCTGGTATAAGTTTATGTTTTATGGCCATTTTAGAAATAAATTATTTAATAATTTACCAAAATAGTCATTTTAACAAATTTTCCACTTCAATTTTTAATACTGGTAAATGCCTGATTATTATTCCCCATATGATATCGTCTGAAACGGCATCATAAGCATGAATAATCCTATTACGGGTATCAACAAGTTTTCGGGAATTAGTAATTACGATAGGGTTATCTCTTTTTAGAATTCGATTCATTGCTTCGCCTATAATTTCAATATTTCTTTCCACTGCTCTTTTAGTGCGCAAATCATTTTGATATAGTGCAAATTCTTTTGGTATACCATGGAAAAAGCTATCAATTTCATATATAGCATTCAATATATCATAAAGCCAGACCTTTATTTCATTGTCCATAAACAAGCTGCCTTTGTTGATTGATGGACTTTCTAAAATATGGATTTTTAATTGCTTTTTCTTCTAATAAATCTATGGGCCGATTAAAAATATCTTGAAGAGAAAATTTTAAATCAAAATAATTGTCTGCATACTCTTCAATTTCTATATTTTCAAATTCTACAATTAGATCAATATCACTTGCATTGTTAAATTGATCTGTTAGAACTGAGCCAAAGGCATATAAACTTTTTACTTTATGTGTTTCACAAAGTTTATTTATTTCAAGAGTATATAAATTTAGCCTGTTCATCGTAGTATTTAAAGCGGTGATCTTACTGTGATACAAAAATGCTGTATTATCTTTTTATTTGCATTTATCAATTAAGTTAGCTCTTTTCAACAACTTCCCCTTTTTCCAACTTCAAAAACTTTGTTACGCAAGAAGGAATTTCATTCAGATAATGGGAAACATAAATCAAAGTCCGCTCGGGTGTGTCGCAAATGGCGTCTACAACTGATTTGAAATATTCAATGGAAACTGTATCCAAACCTTGGCAAGGTTCATCCAGAATCAGCAGAGGAGGATTTTTTACCAGAGCTCTCGCTAATAAAATCAGCCTCTGTTCACCTTTCGATACTTGTGAAAAATCTTTTTCGATCAAAGGATGAACATGAAGCAATTCCGCTACTTCGTGCACACGTTCTACCTGGATATCTGTAAGTTTTTTAAAAAATATACCGGTAGCATCAAAAAAGCCGGATGCAATGGTTTTAAAAACAGTAGTGTTTTTTGGAAAATACAAGTGAAGTTCCGGTGAAACATGACCCATTTTTTGCTTGATATCCCAGATGGAAGCACCAATTCCACCACGTTTTTTATCAAACAGATCATAATCATTGGCAAAACGCTGTGGATTATCAGCCGTAATGATACTCAGCAAAGTTGATTTTCCTGAGCCGTTGGAACCTGACAGTGCCCACTTTTCGCCTTTTTTTATTTTCCAGCTGACACCTTTTAAAATTGCATCTTCTCCATACGTGACACGAATATTTCTCAGATCAAAAGCTACTTCAAAATCCTTAAAACCAGGTTCTCCAAAGGTTTTAAGTTTTAACAGATCAGGTTTTGGATAAGCCGCCGAATTCGGATCCGCAATCTTATAGGTATCTATAGAAGTCTGTTTTTCAATTTTGCCCTGGTTCAGTTCCAATACATGGGTAACACAAGGTGGAATTTCTGTTACAGCCGTTGCAATGATAACGGTAACACCGGATTGAGCGAGTTCACTTAGTGCATTTCGCAAAACGTCACGGGAATTAACATCCAGGCCGCTAAACGGATGATCAAGCAGTAATATTTTCGGATGTTTTAACAGTGATTTTGCCAGTAACATCCGACGCGTTTCGCCATTGGATAAGGTGACAAAAGGATGATCAAGTAAATGAGTGATGGAAAGTAATCCGCTTACTTTTTCAAGCTGTGTAGTATCGACTTTGGATGGTGCAAGCCGGACAGAATTTTCATTGACTGTTCCAACCGGTTTCAGCTGGTCCGTCAGAATAGCCCGAACAGATGGAGCTCTTTCTGCCTCGTAGGAATGAAAACGTTGCTGGTAATATTCTGCTCCGGCACTTACAATGCGATTGAAGGAGTAATCATTAGGGACAAACTCTATGATTTCGCGTACTGGCTGGTCAAATCCATAACTTATTTTACCTTTTAAAACCGGCCATTTTCCTGCAATAATATCAAGTAATGTTGTTTTTCCTGAACCGTTCGGACCTACGATAGCCCAGTGCTCTCCGGATTTTATGTTCCAATCAAGGTTGGTTAGTACGGTTGTTTCGTATTTTTTAACAGATATATTTTCTAAGGATAGCTGGGTCATGAGAAATTAGTCAAGTCAAATCATCTTGTCTGCAGCCAAAATACTCGGCCGGTTACATTTTATAACAAAGATTGTGAAGTTTGACAAGAATCAAAAGATGAAAGTGGCTATAAAAAAAGAACACCAAACTCTATTTGTTTAGAATTCAGTGTTCCTTAATTATTTCCAAACCTTACTATTGTACTTTACTGATGTAATTCCATATTAAATTCTTTCATCATCTGATTGATAAAAGCAGGAAGATCATCTGTTTTTCTACTGGTAACTAAACTATTATCTGTCACCACTTCCTGATCAGCCCAGATTGCACCTGCATTTTCCAGATCAATTCTAATTGCAGCATTGGATGTTAAGTTTCTTCCCAAAACCACATCTGCATCAATTAATAGTTGCGGTCCATGGCAAATTGCTGCTACCGGCTTATGATTCATGAAAAATGAACGTACAAACTCTATGGCTTTATGGTTATTTCTAAGTGCATCTATACCCATGACTCCTCCCGGAATTACCAAAGCATCATAGTAATCAGCTCTTGCATTGTCCAGAGGCACATCTACTTTATGTGTTCTTCCCCAATCTACATGATTCCATGCTTTTACCGAATCCTTGTTAGGAGATATAATATGGGTTGTCGCACCATTTTTGTCCAAAGCTTCTTTTGGGCATGTCATTTCTACCTGTTCAAATCCGTCCGCTACCAAAATAGCTACTTTGATTACATTTGATGTCGAGTCCATAATAGTATCTTTTTGAATTATTGCATGAAATTTTTAGAACTATTAATGATATAAAATAATATGCCAGTGAAAATGCTGAGAAATGGAGGCATTCCGGATTAAATTCATCTGTCGGTTTTTAAAACTATTGACCTTATTAATTATGTTTAAGTTACATTAATTCCCGGATAAATAAAAGAAAGAGCGCAACAAAATTTGCTGCGCTCTGTACTATTTTTGTTCAATTAAAATTATATTTCTACACCGCCTACATTTTCAAAAATCAGGTCACCGTCGTGATTAAGCTCCATCATAATAACCGAATCTTTAGCAACCTGGCCGCTTAGAATTCCTTTTGAAAGCTCATTCAGAATTTTCCGTTGCAATACACGTTTAAGTGGGCGGGCTCCAAAAGCCGGATCAAAACCATCTTCTCCAAGTTTGGTAAGCGCCTCATCTGTTGAATCCAGCGTAATGCCTTGTTCAAGCAGCAATTTCTGAATTCCTTTAAATTGAATATCAACAATTTTGCGGATATTCTTCATAGACAGCGGCTCAAACAGAACGATCTCATCAATCCGGTTTAAGAACTCAGGGCGAACCGAAGCTTTTAACAGGTCAAGAACAGCCTGTTTAGCTTCTTCCACGATCAGCGGACGGTTCCAGCCTTCATCTTCTGCAAATTTTTCCTGAATGATATGGCTTCCAATATTTGAAGTCATAATAATAATCGTGTTTTTGAAATTCGCAACACGTCCTTTATTATCAGTCAAACGGCCTTCATCCAAAACCTGCAAAAGTATGTTCCATACATCCGGATGGGCTTTTTCTATTTCATCCAGAAGAATAACGCTGTAAGGTTTCCGGCGGACGGCTTCGGTTAACTGTCCTCCTTCATCATAACCTACATAACCCGGAGGGGCTCCCACCAAACGACTTACGGCATGACGTTCCTGGTACTCGCTCATATCAATCCGTACCATCGAATTTTCGTCATTGAACAGATATTCAGCAAGCGTTTTGGCTAATTCCGTCTTACCTACACCGGTTGGCCCAAGGAAAAGGAAACTGCCAAGCGGACGTTTGGAATCCTGCAAACCGGCACGGCTGCGGCGTACTGCATCCGAAACCAACGTAATTGCTTCTTCCTGTCCAGCTACACGCTGATGCAGATGATCTTCCAGATGAAGCAGTTTTTCACGGTCACTCTGTAGCATTTTGACTACTGGAATTCCGGTCCATTTTGCTACTACTTCCGCAATTTCTTCCGGAGTAACTTCTTCCTGCATTAAGCTTTCTGCATTTTCAGAAGCCTGCAATTCCTCTAAACGCTTGTTTGTTTCCGGGATGCGGGCATATCTGATTTCTGCAACTTTACCAAAATCACCGCTGCGTTCTGCCTGTTCCGCTTCCAGGCGCAATTGTTCCAGTTGTTCCTTTAAAGTACGGACTTCGTTGACTTTGCCTTTTTCATTTTCCCAGAGTGCTTTCAGGCTATTCCGCTTTTCACTCAGGTCGGCAATTTCTTTATTTAATATCGTTTCTTTTTCCTTGTTGTTTTCACGACGAATCGCCTCACGTTCAATTTCAAGCTGCATTACCTTACGGTTCAATTCATCCAGCTCTTCAGGAACGCTATCCATTTCCAGACGTAATTTGGAAGCCGCTTCGTCCATTAAGTCAATCGCTTTATCCGGCAGGAAACGATCGCTGATATAACGGGTTGAAAGTTCAACCGCAGCAATCACAGCATCATCCTGAATCCTCACACCGTGGTGCAATTCATATTTTTCTTTAATACCACGTAAAATACTGATGGCATCCGGAATGTTGGGTTCGTCAACCATTACAGCTTGGAAACGGCGTTCCAGTGCCTTATCCTTCTCCATGTATTTCTGATATTCTTTCAGCGTTGTCGCACCGATTGCATGCAATTCTCCACGGGCCAAAGCAGGTTTAAGCAAATTCGCTGCGTCCATCGCACCTTCTCCGCCGCCACCGGCACCGATCAGCGTATGAATCTCATCAATGAACAGTACGATCTCACCTTCCGAGTCTGTTACCTCTTTGATTACGGCTTTCAGGCGTTCTTCAAATTCTCCTTTATATTTTGCACCTGCAATCAGCAGACCCATATCCAGAGAAGCAATAATTTTTGATTTCAGGTTTTCAGGAACATCACCCTGAACAATCCTTTGGGCAAGTCCTTCTACAATGGCTGTTTTCCCCACACCTGGTTCACCCAGAAGAATTGGATTGTTTTTTGTACGGCGGCTTAATATCTGTAAAACCCGCCTAATTTCTTCGTCACGGCCAATCACCGGATCAATTTTACCCGCTTTAGCGAGCTCATTGAGGTTTTTGCTATACCGTTCCAGAGAACGATACTTAGCTTCTGCATTTTGATCTTTCACGGGATTATTTTTTCCTCTAAGTTCTTTAATAGCGTTAATAAGCTCTTTTTCCTTAAATCCAACTTCTTTCATCATAGTGGCTGTGGAATCTTTTCCACTTAAAATTCCCAGTAAAAGAAGCTCAATACTGATGAATTCGTCACCGAATTCTTTCAGATAGTTTTGTGCCTTTGCCGTTGCAGCAGCCAGGTCATTTCCTAAAAAGGCTTGGTTTGTACCGCTTACCCGCGGATAGCTGTCAAGTATTTTCTGCAAACGGTTATTTAAAACATCTGCACTTATATGTAAGTAATTCAGAATAAACTGAGACGTGTTTGGATCTTCCTCCAAAATGGATTTTACTACATGGCCTGTTTCGATGGCTTGTTGCTGGTTGCCCTGCGCCATTTGTGCGGCATGTTGTATAATCTCCTGCGCCTTGATGGTATATTGGTTAAAGTTCATGGCGGTATTTAGTTAATAAGTTGACTACATATACATACCGTCAAACAGTGTGCCCTGCTCTTACATTCGGAAATTATGTCGCATTTTTAGAAGATTATAAAGAATATACGTCAAAAAGTCGCATTTTATGCTCTTTTATACTTTAACCGGATATTTTGTCTTCGTTTATTACTTACTTAATCTTCTTAATTTTACAGACAGATAATAGGATGCAAGCAGATCTTAGTCAACCAGTTATTTCAATGAAAATCGGACTTTTAGAATGCGATCACGTCAGAGAAGAACTTCTTTCCATCGCAGGAGATTATCGTGAGATGTTTCCGGCATTGTTTAAGACCGTTGCGCCTCATTGGCAATTTGAGTTTTTCGATGTTTGTAATGGGATTTTTCCGACTTCCATAGACCAGTGTGATGCTTATATCTGTACGGGATCAAAGTCGTCAGTATATGACGATGATGTATGGATTACAAATCTGAAAGTTTTTGTAAAAGAATTATATCAGGCAGGAAAAACGTATATCGGCATTTGTTTTGGTCACCAGATTCTGGGAGAAGCGTTAGGCGGTGAAGTCAAAAAAGCGGATGTGGGCTGGTGTGTTGGGGTACATTCTTTTGAGCTGCTTGGGTATCAAACATGGATGCAGCCGGCTTTGTCTTCTTTTAATCTTTTGATGATGTGTCAGGATCAGGTATTGAAATTACCTCCGGATAGTACTTTACTGGCACAAACTCCGGACTGCCCAAACGCCATGTTCCAGGTTGGAAATTCCATGTTGGGAATACAGGCGCACCCTGAATTTCCTAAGGACTATAACCGGGCCCTGATGGAAATACGTGTTGAACGGATTGGAGAACGCAAAGTAGAATTTGGGATGATGAGTCTTGAACTACCAACAAACGAAAAAGAAATAGCACAATGGTTCGTAAATTTTGTGGAAATGAATAAATAAGTATTATTTGTCGATAATTTTTTCTTGTCAGAAGATTGTAAGATTTTTACGATGATAACGACAGCAATAATCGTTTGAGTAACCTGAATATTGAACATCAGTCCCATGGAATTTATAAATACAGATACAACCCGGCAAATTCTGACTTCTTTGCAAACGCGCCAGAAAATCCGTCGGATTGCTTTTGAGATATATGAACAAAATTTTGAAGAAAGTACCATCATACTGGCTGGTATAGCAGGCGAGGGATATGAATTTGCCAAGATACTAACCGAAGAATTAAGATCAATTTCTCCGTTGGATGTAAAGCTGGTGCAGCTGCTGTTTGATAAAACAATTCATCAGCAAAGTGAAATAAAGTTTGATGATGCGTCTGTTCAGCTTGAAAATCAGGTGGCTGTTGTAGTAGACGACGTGTTGAATACGGGACGTACACTGGCTTTTGCGCTTGAGCCATTTCTAAAGGTCAGAATGAAAAAACTGCAGGTTGCTGTCATTGTTGACAGGGAGCACCATTTATTTCCTGTTTCTGCAAATTATGTGGGTTATTCATTAAGCACAACAATCAGCGAAAGGGTAGAGGTTATTTTAAGCCGTTCGTCCGAAGAAGGGGTTTACCTCAGGTAGAAGCAATCCTTGTGGTTGCACTTGCTCATTTTATCTGTCATTAACCGGATAAAGTATTTTCACACCTTTGTATTCTAATATTCGTGATTAATATTAATAAAAGGATCAATACATCCCATCATACGGAGTAGTATTGATCCTTTTACATATACAAAGTACCTTAACTGAAAACCCTTCTTAATTTTACATTTTCGATTGGGCGGATGATCAGCGGCACCTTTTCTACTTTTACTGAACTGCTGTCCAATCCGAACCATTTATCTTCCGGTGTCGTAAAATCTTTTACAAAGAAGTATGTTTTCATAACCATTTGTTCCAGAAAAGGAAGATCGTTTTCAAAGGATAGGAAACGTTCCAGCACAACAAACCGGAAATCTCCCGTAACGTTCTGGCGGCTCAGCGACTCGTAGCGACTGGTTATATCCACTTCTTTATTCATCACCATATCTTCAACCACTTTCCGGAAAAATAGGTTAATGCGCTGATCTACACGGAATCCAAGTTTGAAATTTACTTTAATGACGGTTTCATCATCATCAATGGTACTCACCTTATACTCCATTGTGTACGGATCGTCGGTTGTGTCTACGTGTATAAACCAATATATGTCAGCGCGTTTTGGTCTTTTCTGGAAAATAGAATAAATCACTTTCGTTTCAATTTCCGACGTGCGGGATGCATTGGTCATGAAAACCAGGTGCGTGGTATATTTTGGAATGCTGATGTCCCTGCTTAATTCCTTTAAAGCCGGAAGATAAGATTCCAGTTTGGTGTACTCTGTGAGGCGTAATTTAATGTAGAATGAACGTAGCCATACAGTCATCAAAGCAGCGACCAACACACCAATAAGAATTGTAAACCAGCCTCCGTGTGTAAATTTCAGTAAGTTAGCCCCAAGAAACAGCCCTTCTATCAACAGATACAAAAGCATAAAACCAGTGACTATCCACAAGTTAACTTTCTTCAGATATAAATAATAGGAGAAAAGCATCGTGGTCATGATCATGGTCAGGGTAATGGCAAGTCCATACGCTGCTTCCATGTTGGAAGATTCCTTGAAATAAAGCACAACGCCGGTACAGCCAAGCCATAGCAGCCAGTTAATGCTGGGTACATACAACTGTCCTTTTTGATCACTTGGATATACAAGCCTGACTTTCGGCCAGAAATTTAACCGGATTGCTTCGGAAATGAGTGTGAAGGATCCTGTTATAACGGCCTGACTGGCAATAATGGCAGCAAAAGTAGCGATAACGACACCGGGCAGCAGCCACCAATCGGGCATGATGGTATAAAAAGGTTTGCGGCCTTCCAAAAAATCCCCGATGTGGGATAGCAGCCAGGCTCCTTGTCCAAAATAATTAAGGATCAGGCATATTTTTACAAAAACCCAGCTGATACGGATATTTTCCCGTCCGCAGTGTCCCAGATCAGAGTAAAGTGCTTCAGCGCCTGTAGTACAAAGAAAGACAGCTCCAAGCATCCAGAATCCTCCTGGATGTTTGGTGATCAGATCATAACCATAAACAGGATTTAGTGCTTTGAAAATTTCAGGATGAAGTAGAATCTGATGCAAACCCAAAACACCTAGCATAACAAACCAGGTGACCATAATCGGCCCAAAAGCACGACCGACGATTTTCGTTCCAAATGCCTGAATCATAAAGATCAGGGTAAGGATGGCAATAACAATAGGGATTGTCTGAATGTTAGGATACAAGATCCGTAACCCTTCAACAGCCGAGGAAACAGAGATTGGCGGTGTAATAATACCATCGGCGAGCAAGGTACTTCCTCCAATAACAGCCGGAACGGTAAGCCAGCGTGCATGTTTTCTAACCAAAGCATACAATGCAAAAATTCCACCCTCGCCGCGGTTATCAGCACGAAGTATCAGGATTACGTATTTTACAGTTGTCTGTAAAGTTAAAGTCCATACGATGCAGGAAAGTGCACCATATATAATTTCTTCTGTGATTACTTCTTTGCCAATGATGGCCTGCATTACGTAAAGAGGCGAAGTGCCTATATCTCCGTAAATAATCCCGAATGCAATAAGAATACCGGCAGCAGAAATTTTATCAAATTTGTGTTTGGGTTCCATTCATGTTTATTCTTAATAACGGCGAAAGTTAGGAAACCGCAGGCAAAGAAGGTACCTGTAACACGAAATTTAATTTAATCCAGGTTACGTTTACTTAGAAAAGCGTTCGAAACAGCAGGTAACCATTTAGTATAATAATGATCAGAGTAATAACCCAGCTGAGAATTTTCATACTTGTTGAATTGGCAAAACTTCCCATGATTGCATGATTGGAAGTAAAAAATACCAGTGGTACCACAGCGAAACTAAGCTGAAGTGAAAGGATGACCTGACTGAAAACCAGCAATTCTGCCATGCCTTTTTCACCATAAAGTGATGTGACGATCAAAGCCGGAATAATGGCAATGGCTCGGGTAATTAACCGGCGCAGCCATGGTTTCAGCCGGATGTTCAGAAATCCTTCCATCACAATCTGGCCGGCAAGTGTTCCTGTCAGTGTCGAGCTTTGTCCGGAAGCAAGCAGTGCCAGCGCAAAGAAAATTCCTGCCAGACCAACGCCCAGAACAGGATCAAGCAGGTGATAAGCATCTGTAATGTCAGCAACTTCTTTATGCCCGTTAGTGTGAAAAGCAGCGGCTGCCAGAATCAGGATGGAAGCATTGATAAAAAAAGCAAGGCCTAGCGACAAGGTTGAATCGATGGTGGCAAATTTGATGGCTGTTTTCTTTCCCTCTTCGTCCCGGTTGAAATTTCGTGTCTGGACAATGCTGGAATGCAGATATAAATTATGCGGCATTACCGTGGCTCCTAAAATACCGATAGCAATATAGAGCATACCCGGATTGGTCACTATTTCTGTTTTGGGAAGAAGTCCGCCCATAATACCGGAAAGTGAAGGGTGTGAAACAAACATTTCGTAGACAAAACTTAACAGGATAATACCCATCAGCGCTGCTACAATACTTTCTATAATACGAAATCCTTTTTTCTGAAAATATAAAACCAGCAAAACATCGAGAGAAGTGAAAATAATCCCGACAGTTAGCGGTAAGTCAAAGAGTAAATTTAAAGCAATGGCAGATCCGATTACCTCGGCCAGATCGGTAGCAGCTATGGCTATTTCGGACAAGATCCAAAGTACAAAGGAAACGGGTTTGGAATAATAATCCCGGCAGGCTTGTGCAAGGTCCCTGCCTGATGCAATTCCTAATTTTAAGGCCAGATGCTGTAACAGCATCGCAAATAGATTGGAAACCAGAATGACAGTAAGCAAAGCATAACCAAACCGTGAACCGCCTTCAATGTCTGTGGCCCAGTTTCCGGGATCAATATATCCAACCGCTACCATTAACCCGGGACCGGTAAAAGCAAGCAGCTTTCTCCAGAATCCGGCTCCTTCAGGAATATTTATAGAAGAGTGAACCTCAGATAAAGATGCAAGTTTATTGGTGTCGTCTGTAAAGTTTTTCCGTAATGAATTCTTGGAAATTAAATTGTCAAACATTTTGGAATCCTTAAAATATATAGTTTGGTTAATTGAAAACAAATATAGTCAAATCTTCAAACTAATTTTTAGGTTAATCTAAATTTTTTTAAATACGATTAGTAAATTGTACTTTTGCAGACATATTGAGCATAGGAATAAAAATATCATGCAAAACTCCTTCACGGAAGAAAATTATTTAAAAATTATTCATGCTTTGTCAGGGCGTGAGGGGCTTGAAGTAAGCACGAATGCTTTGGCAGAAAGTACCTCCACACGCGCAGCATCGGTTACGGACATGCTGCGTAAGCTGGCTGAAAAAGGATTGATACATTATAAGAAGTACCAGGGTGTTAGACTGACCGAATCCGGAGAAAAAGTTGCCATTAATGTAATTCGTAAACATCGGCTTTGGGAAGTATTTCTGGTGGAAAAACTGGGTTTTGGCTGGGATGAGGTACATGACATAGCTGAAGAGCTGGAACATATTCCTTCAGAACATCTGGTAGAACGCCTGGATTCCTTTCTGGGGCATCCTCGTTTTGATCCGCATGGTGATCCGATTCCGGATGCAAAAGGTAACCTGACCGAACCGGATTATCTTGTTTTAACCAATGTGCAAATTGGTGAAAAAGTAAGAATGATGGGTGTACTGGACCATGCGCCATCATTTCTGCAGCATCTGGACAGAGCAGGAATTACACTGGGCTGTATTATGGAAATAAAAGAAATTAATGAATATGATAAATCTGCATCTGTACAGATTGATGATCAGCAAACGTTGTTTATAAGTCTTGAGGTTTCTAAAAATTTATTAGTACAACGCCGGTGAGACTGACAAAGCCATGAGATTGAAAATATTGGATCGTTATTTGATCAAGAATTTCCTGATTACATACTTTTTTGTTGCCTTTGTGATCGTGCTGATCATTTGTATGATCGATTATACAGAAAAGGTAGATGATTTTTTGGAGAAGAAAGCGCCTCTCAACGAAATTCTGATTGATTATTATCTTAATCTCATCCCATACTGGATTAATTACATCAGTCCGCTGATGGTTTTTATCGCTACCGTTTTCTTTACTTCACGTATTGCGGCAAGGACGGAAATTGTAGCCATGCTGAGCAGCGGAATAAGTTTTGGAAGAATTTTACTGCCTTATCTGCTCGGTGCAACAGTCCTGGGGGCAGTGACCTTTGTTCAGGTAGGCTGGATTTTGCCTAAGGCAAATAAAATCAGGAACACGTTTGAAAAGACATATGTAAAAAGAGAATTTACATACACCGGCCGTAATGTGCATATTACCATTGCACCGGATGTATACGCCTATCTGGAAAGCTATAGCAATGCGACCAAGACCGGAAATAAATTTACGATGGAAACGATCCAGGGGAATAAGCTTCTTCAGAAACTTTCCGCAGATAAAATTGTATGGCAGCCTAAAAAAGAAAAGTGGACGCTTCAGAATATTCAGGTAAGGACGATCGACAGCCTGAAAGAAACGCTTAGTTATCCCAAAGACATTGATACAACCATTAATCTGTTTCCCAAGGATTTTGAAAGTAACTATAACTTGTATGAAACCTTTACTTTGCCGGAATTAAACACCTACATCGCTCTTTTACGAAGCAGAGGGGCAGACGGATTGGAAGTATACCTGATTGAAAAATATGTACGTTTTACGCAGCCTTTTGCCATTTTAATTCTGACTTCTATTGGTGTGATTGTATCAGCCCGTAAAAGCAGGCGGGGGGTAGGCTGGCAGATAGCGCTCGGGTTTATGCTGGCATTTATTTACATTCTCTTTTTCCTGCTGTCCAAAGGAGTAGCGGAGGCAGGAACGGTAAGTACCTTGTTTGCGGTTTGGCTGCCTAATATTGTATTTTCTTTTATTGGTCTGTTGTTGTACAAAACCTTACCGCGATAAACGTATGTTTACTTCAACCTCTTTCAAATCATATCTGCACCTGCATTTTCTGGTGCTTATCTGGGGGTTTACTGCCATTGTCGGGCTGATGGTTTCTGTTTCTCCTGTTGCATTGGTTTTTTACCGTACGTTCCTGGCGGCTTTGGGGCTGGCAGTGGTGATGCTGATCAAGAAAAAACAATTTAATGTTACCGGTGGAGATCTTCGGAGTATGTTTTTGGTAGGCTGTATTTTGGCCTCTCACTGGATACTTTTTTTTCTGGCAGCGCGTGTTTCTACTGCTTCTGTTTGTCTGGCCGGAATGGCCACAACATCACTTTGGACCAGTCTGATTGAACCTTTAGTTAACCGTCGTCCTGTAAAACCTCTGGAAGTAGGATTAGGGATATTGGCTTTTGCTGGGTTGTACGTCGTTTTCCGCTTTGAGTTTGATCATGCTCTGGGACTTGGGCTTGCACTTGTATCGGCTTTGCTTGCGGCCATGTTTACCGTGGCAAACAGCAGACTGGTTCAGCGGGTTGATGCTTTTACCATTACCTTTTATGAAATGGTGGGTGCCAGTTTATTTTCTTTGATTTTCCTGATCATTGCAGAATCGCAAGGCTGGACCAATAATATGCCGGTCTGGCCAAAAGGCCAGGACTGGATCTGGATTCTGTTTCTTGCCTGGATCTGTACAGTATATGCCAGTACGATGGCTACGCAGCTTATGAAACAGTTTTCAGCCTACCTTATTAACCTCACGATCAACCTGGAACCTGTGTATGGCATAGCACTTGCTTTTTTCTATTTCGGAGAAAAGGAAAGGATGACTGAAGGTTTTTATATGGGGACAATTTTAATACTGCTGGCAGTGCTTTTGTACCCGATACTAAACGGAAGAACTTTTCAAAAACGATCGAAAACTACTTAATTAACATATTACTGCTATTTTTGTCGCATCAACAGTTTACAACACATGAATTTATCCCGTTTACTTTTAGTAGTACCGTGTTACAATGAGGAAGCGATTTTGCGACTCACCTATGCCACGCTTAAAACGTATTATGCTGGTATTAAGGAACGGGGACTGATTGAAGCGGATAGTAAAATCTGTTTTGTAAACGATGGCAGCCGGGATAAAACCTGGAATATCATTGAAGAGCTTTGCCAGCAGGACGACACAATTATCGGTGTTAAGCTTTCTCGGAATTTTGGGCATCAGAGTGCGATTATGGCCGGCCTTGAAAAATACATGGACGATTTCGATTGTTTTATTACCATCGATGCCGACTTGCAGGATGATATCAATGCGATCACCGGCATGATCGAAAAACACCGTGAAGGTGCGATGGTTGTTTATGGCGTACGTGGAGACAGAAGTTCGGATTCCTGGTTCAAGCGGTTTTCAGCAGAAAGTTTTTACACGATCATGCAGAAGATGGGGGTTCCGGTAATATTCAATCACGCAGACTTTCGTTTGATGGATCGCCGCGTTCTTCAGGAACTTGGCAATTTTAAGGAAATTAATATGTTCCTTCGCGGTATTGTTCCACTGATCGGTTTCCGCAATGACAAAGTAGTTTATGACCGTTTGGAGCGGACTGCCGGGGAAACGAAGTATCCGTTAAGCAAGATGCTGCTTTTCGCCTGGAATGGGATCACTTCCTTTTCAACCTTTCCCATGCGGCTAGTACTTTACTTTGGTGTATTCAATTTTTTAATTGCCATGGTGATCGTGGCGTATATATTTTTCTCCTACATCATCGGACATACAGTTCCGGGCTGGACATCAACCATGCTGCCGCTTACTTTTTTTAGCGGTTCAAACATGATGGCTTTGGGTTTGATAGGCGAGTACATTGGTAAAATCTATGAAGAAGTAAAAGGTCGTCCACGCTATATTATTGAAAAAACAGTTAATGAATAGATTTTATAAGAAATACAGGACGGTTGGAAATTCGATTAACATCATGCTGTCAATGACAGTTTTGTTACCGCTATTGGCGCTTTCCTATTTCAATCATCCTTCACCGGCAGACGACTATTGTTACATTGATACTGTCTTTAAGTATGGCTGGCTGGAAGCCATGAATTATTATTATTCAGGCTGGACAGGGCGTTATTTTGGGATTTTTCTGAATCACTCAAACCCGCTTTTATTTCACTCGGTTACAGGTTTCAAGGTACTCCCCGTAGTGCTGCTTGCCGGTTTAATGTTTGCCTTGTATACATTAGCGAGGCATTTGACTCCAACATTATCCCGCATGGCGCATATTGGTTTTGCTTCTGCCATCTTCTTTATGTACATTCTTAAAATGGCCAGCATTGCAGAAGCATTTTACTGGATGGCAGCTTTTGTAACCTATACAGTACCCAATATTCTGACTTTATTATGGGTCGTGCTGGTATTGGATTGGTACCGTCAGGATAGTAAAAAGGGACTTTTAGCCATTTTAGCCTGTATCCTGATTTTTGCTATTATTGGCAGCAGTGAAACAAACCTGTTGATTATTCTTCTGTTAATCGCAGCATTATGGTTTTATAAACTGGTATTTCACCGGAAAGTGGACGGGTTGATGATTGCTATCCTTGTTGTAGCCGGTTTATCAAGTTACTTTTATTTTGTTTCTCCCGGTAATCAGGCGCGTATTGGCGGAAATCCTTTGGGTGGAAATGTCGTTTTTTCTGTACTGTCATCCTTTAAGAAACTGGCGTCTTTAAGTTTCGACTGGCTTTTCAGGACACCGCTTATTTTCTTTTCGCTTGCCTGGATCATTGTACTTTCACGTTTGTCCATTGGTGCACGTACCTACTTTTCAATGCCGGTATGGTTTGCCATACTGCTCTATATTGGTGTTTTATCTGCACAGTTATTTCCATCTTATTATGGCGTTGGGATAGAGCCGACACCCAGAGTAATTAACTGTGTCTACTTCTTTTTCCTGATCGGATGGTTTTATCTAATCGGTGTAATTTTTCATTACCTCAACCAGCGGTATGCTGCAAAATTCCCTCTGTTCTTCCTGCGTTACGGAGTACTTTATTCCTTGCTCGTTGTTTCCATTGCACTCTCTTTTTACCGTAGTGAAAATATCCGCATGATTTACAATGACTTATTAAGAGGAAAAGCGTCTGCATTTAATCAGGAGAACAATCAGCGTTATGCTGCAATTCAAAGTTCAAAAGAATCGATAGTTTATCTTCCGCCAATTGAAAATCAGCCTCTTTCTTTATTTGTTGAAGATATAAAAACAAATAGAGATCATTGGTGGAACAAATGCATGGCAGGTTATTTTGGGAAAGAGGCTATCATTATGAAAGAATCAAAGTGAGCAAGAATAAAAATATTTTACTTGGTGTATTAGCACTTTTACCTGTTGTCGTTTGGGTAATGGTGATTCTGAATAACTCTGTCGACGTTCCCTGGTATGATGACTTTGATCCGTTTCCGGATTTTCTTCGCCAATGGATCAACAGCGCTTCTGTTTCTGATCATTTAAGATTGCTGTTTCAGCCTAACAACGAGCACCGCATGGTAATCGGAAAACTGGTAACACTGGCTTATTATGGAATCACCGGTCATTTGAACTTTACATTTCTTCAACTTGCCGGAGCCTGTTTCACAATCGGTACTTTATTTTTTTTCTGGAAGTCATTTAAAGAAAGCAAGCTAAACTGGTGGTATTTTTTACCTGTTCCTTTTTTACTTTTCCAACTGCAGTATCATTTGGTTTTCCTTTGGGCCATTTGCAGTTTACAGCATCAGCCAGTCATTTTCTTTGTTAGCCTTTCCATGCTTTTATTGTCGCGAAACCGGTTTGGATGGGCTTTGCTGGCGGCCGTTTGTGCTACCTATTCAATGAGCAACGGTATTTTTGTCTGGGTTTCAGGAGCAGTTATTCTGATATTAAGATCGAACTATAAGCTTTTAGGTATTTGGTGTATCACGGGTGCAGCAGCCATTGGGTTTTACTTCTTTGGTCTGACAACGCAAGGGAATGAATTAAGTATTGCCTTCTTCAAGCAATATCCTCACCTTTCTGTATTAGGCTTTTTTGCTTTCCTGGGAGGATTATTTGATTTTCTTCCTGAAAAAGATATCGTAACACGGTCTGTTCTTCCTGTCATCATGGGATTGCTGAGCATGATCTGGATAGGAATCTGGTTACTGACTTTGATTATTCCATGGTTAAAAAAGACAATTAATCAGCCAAAGATCTTGCCTGTATTTGTAAATACATTTTCTGTGAATGAAAAAGGAAGAAAAGCTTTTCAGGAATTTTTACTGGGTATACTCATTTTCTTACTGATGAATGCGCTCATAATCGGATTACTGAGGCCGCGATTTGGATTTTTTGTAATGATCGTAAGCAATTACAAAATGTATCCGGCACTGTTCCTGATGATTACTTATCTTTCGTTTATATCGTCTACGGTTAAAATAAATCTTCAGAGAAAGGTATTTCAGCTGGCCATAGTCGTTAGCGTTTTGATCTGGATTATTTCCTATTTTACCTATCTGCCTGTAATTCAGGAAAGAAAAAAATATTTGATGGTAAATGGGTATAATCAGGAGCATAATGAATACGGATTGGGACACGTGCCTTATTCAGCTGGCGCTAAGTATGTGGATATCGTGATGAAAGAAATGGTAGCGATGCGCATATACCGGTATCCGCAAGAAACAGATAAACTGGTTTCCGAAATTAAAAATATACAAAAGCCGGTTTCTGCTGATTTAAATGTTTCAGCAAAAAACCTGAATGGAAAAATCCTGATTGAAGATTCCGATTCTAAATTGGATTCGGATGGCGGACAATATGCTTTTGTGAGAGATAAGGATCAGGTGTACCTGTTTAAATTAGAGCAGAATAAATATTCAGGTAAAAATATTTTCAGACAATACATCAATGGATCACATGTTGAAATTCCATTTTCTGCTTTGAAGCCTGGTGTTTACGATTTAGGCATTGTAAAAGTGAATGGAGAGCAGGTTAGCGGCGGCATTCTTAAAAGTATAACCGTACCATAAACAAGCGGATTGTTCCAAATTTATATTAAAGGTGTATTTTTGCCGCCGTTGTCTAATCGTTAAAATCAAGTATATTGAAAACCCCTCAAATTTCTATTGTTGCTCCGTTGTACAATGAGTCAGAGTCTTTTGCTCAGTTGATTCAGCGTCTCAGTGCATTGATGGATTCCAGTCCGCTTAGTATTGAAGTGGTATTGATCGACGATGGAAGCAGGGACGATACCGCCATGCGTATCCGTCAGCTGGCATTAACCGATGAACGCTATCACGGCGTATTTTTATCTCGGAATCACGGGCATCAGCTTGCGCTGACAGCCGGAATTTCATCTGCACGTGGCAGTGAAGCCTTATTTGTGATTGATGGTGATTTGCAGGACCCACCGGAACTTCTTCCTGATTTTTACAAATTGTTTAAAGAAGGCAACGATGTGGTTTATGCTGTTCGGAAAAAAAGAAAAGAAGGTTTTATAAAAAAGACAGGTTATCATTTGTTTTACCGTTTGCTGCGTTCCATTTCATACGTCGAAATTCCGCTTGATTCGGGAGATTTTGCCTTAATAAGCCGCCGTGTCGTAGATGTAATGAACAAGATGCCGGAAGAAAGCCGTTACCTGCGTGGTATGCGGTCATGGATCGGCTTCCAGCAGGTTGGTTTTGAATATGAACGTGATGCCAGGGTAGCAGGGGAATCTAAATACTCATTCAAGCAATTGTTTGGTCTGGCCTATAACGGGATTTTTAATTTCAGTGAGTTCCCCATCAAATTTATGAGTAGAATGGGCATTTTGGCCATTATGATTTCTCTCGTATATTTTCTCATTGTCGTTATCAAAAAGCTATTTTTTGTGCAGGTTATTGAAGGATTTACAGCTTTGCTTTTTGTAATTATCCTGTTCAGCGGCGTACAGCTTCTGGCTCTGGGGATTATCGGGGAATATGTGCTGAGAATATTTTTTCAATCCAAAAACCGCCCATTGTTCATTGTAAAAGAAGAGATTATTAATCGCGAGTATATTTAACGAATGCTTTTTAATTCCATACAGTTTCTGGTATTTTTCATTGTGGTCACGCTGGCTTATTTCAGCTTGTCGTGGCGCGGACGATGGATTCTTCTGCTGGCTGCAAGCTGTTATTTTTACATGGTTTTCAAGCCGGTCTTTATTCTGATCTTGTTTGGAACCATTGTCATTGATTACTATGCCGGCATCTGGATCGCCAGAACGCAGGATCAGAAACAGAAAAAAATACTGCTCATTATCAGTTTGTTATCTAATGTAGGAATTCTCTGTTTCTTCAAATACTACGATTTTCTGGAAGATTCTGTGAATCATGCGCTCAGGGTTATTGGTCTTGGGCCTATGATTCCGAATCTGGTAAATGTAATACCTCAACCGGTTTTAGGCTGGATGGTTGATCCTATCGGGCATGTTTTGCTGCCGATTGGCTTGTCATTCCATACATTTCAGGCCATGAGTTATACCATTGAAGTGTACCGTGGAAACCAGGAGCCGGAAAAACATTTCGGGGTATATGCACTCTATGTCATGTTTTATCCGCAGCTTGTGGCTGGTCCTATTGAACGTCCGCAGAATATGCTGTTTCAATTTCATACCTATTTTAAGTATGATTTTGAACTGGTAAAGTCGGGTCTGATGCAGATGGCTTTCGGATTTTTTAAAAAAATTGTCATTGCAGACAGGCTTTCGCAAGTTGTAGATTTTGCCTATGTCAATCCTTCCGAGCAAAATGGATTGACGTTAATTACGGCAATGGTATTTTACTCATTCCAGATTTATTGCGATTTTTCGGGTTATTCTGATATCGCTATAGGAGCGGCACGTGTCATGGGTTTTACCTTGATGGACAACTTCCGGTCTCCCTATGAGTCCAAATCGATTGCTGAATTTTGGGGTAGATGGCATATTTCCTTATCGACCTGGTTCCGGGATTATTTGTATATTCCGCTAGGCGGCAACAGAAAAGGGGAATTTTATAAATATAGAAATCAATTTATTGTATTTCTTGTAAGTGGTCTCTGGCATGGCACAAGCTGGCGATTCGTTATCTGGGGAGCGCTTCATGGCACCTATCAGGTAACAGCATCCTTGCGTGACAAGTGGTTGAAAAAAGCAGGAATTTCTCTGCCAGACAATCCTGTTACCAGAATATTAGGCATTCTTACGACTTTTATTTTGGTAACATTAGCTTGGATATTTTTTAGGAATGACCTTCGCAAATCTATTATAATCCTGAAAAAAATTCCTACTTTATCCTTGTCTGATAAAATACAGACACCCTTTAATCAGGTTGAAATGTGGTTTTGTGTATTTCTGATTCTGTTTCTTTTGATTAAAGAACATTATTACCAGAATATTCCGACCAAAAGTACAGCTGCTTTTTTCATTCTTTTTATAACCCTTTCCTTTCTGACTTATTTTCTGGGTGTGGTTACAACAAACCAGTTTATTTACTTCCAGTTTTAATTTTCCAGGATATTACAATGACAGTTTTTCAAAGTCAGGTTTTGAGAAATAGCTTACCCGTATATTAATTCTGCCAAGCTGACAGAGAAACGGGCTAGTACTGTTTTTTACAAGGTAACTTACTGATTTAACATTAATGTCACATTACGACACTCTTTATATATGTACGAAGTTACAGCAGACAACCGGTTAAGAAGATTGATTATCGTGGGAGACCGTGTTTTGATTAAACCAAAGAGCGCGACAGACCGCACCAATAGTGGCTTGTATCTGCCGCCAACCGTTACTGAAAGAGAGCAGGTTCAGAGCGGTTATGTGATCAAAGTAGGTCCTGGCTACCCGATTCCTTCTGCTTCCGAAGATGAGCCGTGGAAAGAATCGGAAGAAAAATTGAAATATATGCCTTTACAGGCCAAGGAAGGGGATATCGCGATATATCTGCAACGGAATGCAATTGATCTGGAATATGACGGCGAGAAATATGTCATCGTTCCGCAAGGCTCAATCCTGATGCTGGACCGCTCCGAAGATTTGTTTGAATAATAATGTTGCTCTGCTGAAATAAACCTTAAATTTAAGCGCAGTAACTGTATTCATTCAAAAACAAACGAACATGAAATATAAGTTTTTAGGAAATACCGGCGTGCTGGTTTCAGAATTATGTTTCGGAACGATGACATTCGGTGGTGATGGATATTGGGAAGCGATGGGAAAGCTTCAGCAGGAAGAAGGCAACGCTCTTGTGAAAACGGCCTTTGACAGCGGAATTAATTTCTTTGATACAGCCAACGTTTATTCGTATGGGAAATCAGAAGAAATTCTAGGGAAATCTTTTAAAGATCTGGGTATCAACAGAAGTGAAGTTGTGGTAGCTACCAAAGCCAGAGGAAGAATGGCACCGGGAGCGAACCAGATTGGTTTGTCAAGACTGCATATAATGGATTCAGTCAATGACAGTTTGCGACGATTGGACATGGATCATATTGATCTTTTTTATGTTCATGGTGTTGATGCGTACACTTCGCTGGAAGAAACCATGCGCGGTCTGGAAGATATCGTGCGTTCAGGAAAAGTACGTTATCTGGGGGTTAGTAACCACGCAGCCTGGCAGATCATGAAAGCCAATGGTATTGCAGAAAAGAATGGCTGGACTAAATTCGTAGCTTGCCAGCATTATTACTCTATTGCCGGCCGTGATCTGGAACGTGAATTAATTCCGATGATGGAAGATCAGGACCTGGCTTTAATGCCGTGGAGCCCGCTGGCAGGTGGTTTTCTTTCCGGAAAATATACACGAAATAATGAAACTTCAGGTGATAACCGTCGTGACACTTTTGATTTCCCTCCGATCGACAAAGAAAAAGCTTATGATATCATCGAAGTAATACAGCCGATTGCTGAGTCTCATGGTGTATCCGTAGCGCAAATCGCATTAGCCTGGTTGTTAAATCAGAAAAGTGTGACGAGTGTGATTATTGGTGCTAAAAAACCGGAACAATTAAAAGATAATATTGCTGCCACAACGGTTTCTCTGTCGCAATCGGATCTGGCACAGTTGTATGATATTAGCCTGTTAAACACAGAATATCCGCAATGGATGTTTGAGCGTCAGGGAAGAGACAGACTTCCACAATAAGGAAAGTATTATAATTTGAACAAAAGCAGCTGTACTCGGCTGCTTTTGTTCTTTTAACGTTTAAGAAAAATAATGATATATCTGATCTGGTCTCTTTTGAATCTGGCCGCTCTGGTCTGGTTTCTTTTTATTGCTTTCAGTGTTTTAAAACCCGTTCGTGATAGTCTTGGTACCGTTTCGGCCATAATCTTTGTAGTTTGCTGCTTATCGTTTATAAAAGGTTCGGTCATGAACAAGCAGGAAAAAATGGCATTGGATCCGGCGTTGAAAGATCAGGTAACAGAAACAGAAAAGATACATCAGGATCTTTTTTATAGTATTGATCTTCTCTACGTTTACTCAAAAGATTCAATTGTTCAAAACGAAATCAGGGGTACAACGATGAAATCCGGTGTTGTCATCGGGCATGATTGGAAACCGCTTTTGACCAAAATAAATTATTCCAAGGAAAGTATCCAGTACGTTTGTAGTGGAAATCACGAATGGACGTTTCTGGGATTAACGCTTCATGGTGCCATAGAAGAGTTTAAAGGTAGTATTAAAGCAAAATAATTTGTTCAGTACGGATTTAGTTGCAGAACCAAGTACCTTTGTTTCATGTCAAATCAGGAAAATTTAGAAGCCACGCTGTCAAAGCTGGGAATAACTGCATTAAATGAAATGCAGCAGGAAGCCAATACGGCCATCCAGGAAAGTTCAGAAATATTGTTGTTATCACCAACAGGTTCAGGAAAAACATTGGCGTTTTTATTGCCGCTTATGTCAGTCCTTCAAAAAGATGTTGCTGATGTACAGTGCCTTATTATTGTGCCAACCAGAGAGTTAGCCTTGCAGATCGAATCCGTCTGGCGGAAAATGTCGACTGGTTTCAAAGTAACATGTTGCTATGGTGGTCATGATGTGCAGACGGAAGTCCGAAGCCTCAGTGAAGCACCAGCTTTGCTCGTAGGCACACCGGGCAGGTTAATGGATCATATTTTTAGAAAATCGTTTACGACACGCAAGATCAATACATTGATTCTGGATGAATTCGATAAGTCTCTCGAACTTGGCTTTCAGGATGAGATGGCAGAAATTATGCAGAATCTTCGTTCGTTGAAGAAAAAAGTACTGGTTTCTGCCACGGCAGGTTCAAAAGTGCCATCTTTTACCGGAGTGAAAAATCCGGTGACATTGGATTTTATAGAAAACAAAAATCAAAAAAGCGGACTGGCTGTTAAGCTGGTTTTGTCGGATAAAAAAGATAAAACAGAAAAACTGGTTCAGTTACTGAGCTATCTGGGTGCTGAATCAACGCTGATTTTCTGTAATCTGCGGGAATCAGTAGAAAGACTGAGCGCAGTTTTGAAGGAAGAAGGTATCGACTGTGCCTATTTTCATGGCAAGCTTGAACAGGAAGACCGGGAGCGTACACTAATCCGTTTCCGTAATGGATCTGTATTATACCTGGCTGCTACGGATCTGGCAGCACGTGGATTAGATATTCCTGATATGAAGCATGTTATCCACTTCGAGTTGCCGATGAAAGGGGATGAGTTTACGCATCGCAATGGTCGTACAGCGCGTATGCTGACCGAAGGTACTGCTTATATTCTACTGAATCCGGACGATATTTTACCTAACTATATATCAAAGAAACCACCGGTGCTGGACCTTCCGGGAAAACTTTCCCTGCCTGCACCTTCTGAATGGACAACCATTTATATCAGCGGAGGAAAAAAGAACAAACTGAACAAAATGGATATTGTTGGTTTTTTAATACAAAAAGGAAAATTGGAAAAACAGGATCTCGGACTAATTGAAGTAAAGGATACTATCTCCTTTGCAGCAGTAAGGAAAAGTCAGGTAAAATCAATGTTGAGCCTGATTGCCGAAGAGAAAATGAAAGGAAAGAAATTTAAGATCGAAGTAGCGAGATAAGAAAAAAGATATACAGCAAAATTGGCGGGTGGAGTTTTAACGAACTATATCCGTCAATTTATTTTATAGAGCAATTCAAGCAATAATAGGGAGTATGAGCAAGATAAAATAATAATAAGGCACAAAAAAAGCCTGCTACAGGGTAACAGGCTTCCAAATGTTATTATGATTAAAATTAGATAACTTTTACGTTAACTGCATTTAGACCTTTTTTGCCATTTTCTACTTCGTAAGACACTTTGTCATTTTCACGAATATCGTCTTGAAGACCTGAAACGTGAACGAAAATGTCTTGGTCTCCATTAGATGGAGAAATGAAACCAAATCCTTTGGAATCATTGAAAAATTTTACTGTACCTTCTGCCATTAGTATTGTTCTTATATATTTTGAAGACCAAATATACGAACGTCTTTTGGATATGCAAGAGAAAAGATTTTAATTATTTAGAAAAAGTAAAAATTAATTAAAGCCCATAGAATTTATAGAGTTGTCAAAACGGGCTTCAAGTATCCTTAAACATGCATTTAGCAAGAATTCTCGCTACTGAATTTTTTTTACATCAAAGCAAACATTTCTTCTGTTTCTTTGTTTTCCTGTTAAGCTATCGATGAAGTGCATGCCTGTTTTAAAAAGTTATTCTCATAATCCTCCGTTCTGGCTCCCTAATGGACATTTGCAAACCATCTACCCCGCACTTTTTAGAGTAATCAAGGAGGTGAAGTACCTCCGCGAGCGCATTGTAACCCCCGATCATGATTTTCTGGATATGGACTGGTCATTTACGGCGGAGAAAAGAGAAGGTCAGAAAAATGATAAACTGGTTATTCTCTCGCATGGGCTCGAAGGCGATAGTTCGCGGCAATATATATTAGGTATGGTCCGGCTGTTAAATGCGAAAGGTTACGATTGCCTCGCCTGGAATTTTCGGAGCTGTGGTGGTGAGATGAACAAAACAGCCAGGTTTTACCACAGCGGCGCTACGGAGGATCTGGATATGGTCGTGCAGCAAGCAATACTTAAAGGATACGATGATATTCAGCTTTTAGGTTTTAGTCTGGGCGGTAATCTTACGCTTAAATATCTCGGAGAGCGAGGTAATTCTATTGATCCGAAAATCAAAAAATCCGTCGTTTTCAGCGTGCCAATGAACTTGAAAGCATGTAGTCTGGCGATAATCAAACCTGAAAACAGAATTTACCAATCCCGGTTTTTGAAAACCTTAAAGCCAAAAGTAGACCGGAAGGCCATCCATTTTCCTATGGATATTAATGCTGCTGATTTTAAATTCGTTAATACTTTGTACGATTTTGATCATCTGTTTACTGCTCCGTTACACGGATTTCATAGTGCTGATCATTATTATGAATCCTGCAGCTCGATGTTTTTTGTAAAAGATATTGCTATCCCGACGTTGATTGTAAATGCCGCAAACGATCCGATTGTTCCAGTCACAAGTTTGCCGATAGAAACAATTGAAAAACTTGACCGGGTATTTTTAGAAATAACTTCATCCGGCGGGCACTGCGGTTTTCGACCAGCTGTTTCGGCTGGTGGTGTTTATTGGTCTGAATCCCGCGCTCTGAAATTTCTTACATATAATTAATTGTCATTGAATTAATTATATGTCTATGCAGGTTTATAAAGTGGTGGTTTTATAGCCTTGAAAAGACTTTTTATTCCGATATTTGCAGTGCGTTTTCGGACATATTTTTAGTTTTTCGCGAATGAAAATACATTGTAAAAAATATTAAAAAGCGTCAGACACACATTTTTTTAGGGTCATAGAAAACAGATTCGTAATTTTGTGCAAAAATTGGGAATTCAACCAAAATATACCGTCTGATCGTTTACATTTTAATTTGATACTTATTCAGTTATCTCCCGCTTCATGCCGACATTAACACTCAATCCCCCGCATATCATTATCGATTTCGATAGTACATTTACGAAAGTAGAAGGACTTGACGAACTGGCTGCCATTGCTTTAACAGGGCATCCGCAACGCGAAAAAATTGTTCAGGAAATAGTTGACCTGACGAATAAGGGAATGAATGGCGAAATGTCTTTTGCAGAAGGACTCCGCCAGCGTATTGATCTTTTGAAAGCCAGTCGTGCTAATATTGAAGAATTGATTTCTTTTTTGAAAACGAAGGTCTCGGATTCTTTCAAGCGCAACAAACAGTTTTTGACTGAGAATGCAGACTATATCTTTATCGTTTCCAGCGGGTTTAAAGAATTTATCGTTCCCGTTGTTACTGAATTTGGTCTTCGTGCTGATCATGTTTATGCGAATGAGTTTCGTTTCGATGAGGAAGGAAATATCATCGGTATTGATGAAGAAAATGTTTTATCGACCGATGGCGGAAAAATTAAATTACTTTCTTCTCTGAAACTGGAAGGTGAGGTTTATGCAATTGGCGACGGGTACACAGATTACCAAATTAAAGAAGCTGGTTTTGCAAATCGTTTCTATGCGTTTACAGAAAATGTTGAGCGTCCGAAAGTTGTTGCTGTGGCAGATCATATTGCTACGTCTTTCGACGACTTTTTATATGATAATAAATTAAGCAGAAGCCAGTCATATCCAAAAAGCAGAATCAAAGTTCTGCTATT
>Ga0247812_10000142_pt1 | contig 87621 bp, 73 predicted proteins | sample UWRJL149409B1_FD_178011 | JGI IMG/M metagenome (GOLD analysis project Ga0247812, IMG submission 178011) | Plant litter microbial communities from Arlington Agricultural Research Station in Wisconsin, United States - UWRJ-L149-409B-1 | ecosystem: Environmental > Terrestrial > Plant litter >... | reverse complement strand
AAAAACCCTTCGCCAACACCGCTCTGAAGGAACGACTGTGCTCGTGACGCTTTGAAAACAGCTTCTAACGGACATTGGCGCCTTAAAAGGCTGGCTGATTCTACGGCAAAAAAAATTTAAAGGTAAGTCAGTGCCTATTGGACTTTGGTGGAGAGTTGCGTTGCCGGGGGAACTGCTGTGAAGCAAGGCGCGGGCGGCGGTCACGACGCGTGGCGAAATCCAGTCGACCCAAAGGCCCTCGACGTTGAGGGGTGATCAATGTGGGACAAAGGGCTAACATGCCGACCTGTCCTGCTTTCCCGTGCTCTCCTTACCTATGCCCAATCAGACCATCAAGACCCCCTGCGTCGGCCTCTGCTCCACTGTTTACGGTGACCTGGTGTGCCGTGGCTGCAAGCGTTTCCACCACGAAGTGATCAACTGGAATGGTTACAACGAGGAGGAAAAGCGCGCCGTGTGGTTGCGTCTGGAACAGCTGTTGTCCCAGGTGATGGCCAGTAAGCTGGAAATTTTCGATCCCCAGCGCCTGCGTGTGCAGCTGGAACAACGCAAGATCCGCTTTGTGCCGCACCAGTCGGAATACTGCTGGGCCTATCAGCTCATCGCGCGGGGCGCGCGGGTGATCAACAACCTGGAAGCCTACGGGATGGTGTTGATGCCGGAGTTTCGGGACTGGAACCTGCCGGAACTGAGAGACGCGATTGATCGCGAGTTCTTCTTGCTCTCTGAAGCGCATTACCAGCGCTACATTGCGCCGGGGTTCCTCAAGGATGCCTTCGGCGGTTAAAAGCATCGCGGGCAAGCCTTGCTCCCACAATGATCTTCAGTGAACATCCTGTGGGAGCAAGGCTTGCCCGCGATAGCGTTCTGTCCGCCGCTTTAAACCTCAATGATGAGCCACGATCTCTTCCAGATGATCCATGATCCCCTCCGGCTTCAGCACCAGCACATCACTCTCCACCGCATCCAGCACCACCTCCGCCGTATTCCCGATCAGCACCCCGGACAACCCGGACCGCGCCACCGTACCGATCACAGTCACCGCCGCGTGGAGCTTGTGCGCCATGAACGGAATCAGTACATCCGCCGGGCCTTCCTCGATATGCAAGTGACTGTCGTCGATATCGAACTCGGCCTGGAACGCCTTGCACTGTTCGCGGTAACGCGCCTCGATGGTTTCACTGAGCTGGAATGTCGGGTCGGCCGAGGACAGCATCGGCGACGGATGGGCACTGATCACGTGTAGATGCGCGTGGGCCAGGCTGGCGATGTCGTAGCCGTAATCAATGATGGTGGAGTGCAGTTGGCGGTGTTCGCCATCGGTATTGCCAACATCGACGGCGGCCAGAATAACCCCGTCTTTCCACGGCTTCGCGGTTTTCACCAGCAGCACCGGGCTCGGGCAGTGACGCAGCAGTTTCCAGTCCGCCGGTGTCAGCAGGGCCTTTTTCAATGGGCTGTCGGGGAAATGTTGCTTGATTACCAGCCCGCAACCTTCCGCCTGCTGCACATCGACGATGGTTTCGTGCAGGCTTTCATTCCAGGCCTGCTCGGTGGTGACGCTATAGCCGTCCTCCAGCAGCGCGGCTTTGAGCACGCCCAGCATGCCGCTGTGGTCGTGCTTGCGATCGCACACCAGAAGGTGCAAATGGGCCTGGGTCACGCCAGCAATCAATTTAGCGCGTTTGAGCGCCAGGCTTTCCGAGTGTTCGGGCTCGATGACCACCAGAATGCTACGAATGGCTTGCATGTTCGGGATCTCCAGGAAGTAAAAAATACTGCGTGGGACAACTATAGTTGCTGGTCGCGAGTTCGGGACTTGATGCATATCAACGGTTAGCGACTGGTGGTCTGCGGGCAGGCCGGTATAATCGGCGCCCTTCGTTTTGAACCTTCTATCCGTGAGCCCCATGATCCTTCCCGAAATTCACGAGTTCCTCGGCTGCCGCACTCCCGACGGCTGGGTCCAGGCCGCGCTGGCCGATCAGGACACGCTGCTGATCGACCACAAGAACTGCGAATTCAAAGCCGCGAGTACGGCGTTGAGTCTGATCGCCAAGTACCACTCCCATGTCGATCTGATCAACCTCATGTCACGCCTGGCCCGGGAAGAGCTGGTGCATCACGAACAGGTCATGCGCCTGATGAAAAAACGCAAGATCGAACTCCGTCAATTGTCCGCCGGGCGCTACGCGTCAGGCCTGCGCAAAGTAGTACGTAGTCACGAGCCGGTGAAGCTGGTCGATACGCTGGTGGTCGGCGCGTTCATCGAGGCGCGCAGCTGCGAGCGTTTCGAGGCGCTGGTACCGCATCTGGATGAAGAACTGGGCAAATTCTACTTTGGTCTGCTGAAAAGCGAGGCCCGGCACTTCCAGGGTTACCTGAAGCTGGCCTACCAGTACGGGGACGCCAAGGACATCGCGCAGGTGATCGACAGGGTTCGTGCCGCCGAGCAAGAGCTGATTGAATCCCCCGACGTCGAGTTTCGGTTTCACAGTGGCGTGCCAGTAGCCGCTTGAGCCGTAGGAACAACATTCGCGAGCGCGCCTAGCCGCTCAGGCTCAGGCGGGTGTGCCAGTCGGCGATGGATTCTTCAGGGTAGACATCGAACTGTTGATCCCCCGGTGTTGATTCAACCTCGACCCACGGCGCCTTCGAGCCAAGCATCAGGTGCGTGTGTTCCGGTGGCACCGGCAGCGGGGTGTCGATGGCGGACGCAAACGGGTGAATCAATGTCGGCCATTCAGGGCTGAACAGCCATAAGCCGGAACCGCAGAGGGAACAGAAATGCCGCTCGGCGGTGCTTCTATGGGCACGTTTGTCGCCGTCCTCCTTGAGTCGTGCATGGTAAATCGTGATGTGTTTGCGCCCACGCACGTTGAGGCTGTCGGCATCGCCGCTGATATTGATCGCATAACCACCGCCACCTTGGGTCTTGCGGCAAATCGAGCAATAGCAGCGCTGATAAGGGTAAGGGTGGACGCTGGTCAAACTGAACGACACGGCGCCGCAGTGGCAGGAACCTTCGAGCTGCATGGAAACCTCCGGTAGTTCTTCAACTCACCGGGACAGCTTAGACCCTCAGCGCTCCTAGACCGGCACCAGAATCGCGTCGCCCGTCGCCACCAGTTTCAATTGATCACCGGTTTGTGCGAACAGCTCGGCGCGAGCGAACACCTGCTTCTTTCCAGCCTTCACCACCCGGCCCCGGGCGATGAACACTTCGCCGATGGCAGGCGCCAGGCAATTGACCGAAAAATGCGAAGCCAGCACGTTGCCCGCCACCGTTCCTGCTGCAAAACCACAGGCCGTGTCGAGCAAGCCGCCGATCAGGCCCGCGTGGAGGAACCCTGCATATTGCGCCATGTCCGCTTCGCGAAAGGCCATGGTCAGTTCCACTTCACCGCTCTGCGCACGGGTGACTTCCAGCCCGGCCCAACGATTGAACGCTGAGGTTGAGTTGATCTGTTTGAGCGTGTTCAGCATGACGAATCCCTCCGAATGAGGAGCCAAGATGCGCCTGGGTTCTTAGGGTGTCATTGTCTATAAAGGAGGGTGATGTGCCGTTGGATTTGTGGTGAATGTGTTCATCTGTTCATTGCGACTCAGGCCAGCTATTCATGATTTTTTCACATCCCACCGGTTACCCTGCGCGCCTCTTTGGGGAGTAGCCTGTTTGCGATTCGTCGCAAGCGCCCGTATCAACATTCTCGGCAACATGCCGTGGTGCGGGCACCTTCTGGTTGGTGAGACCATCGACATACCTGCGCTGAAGTCGGGCGCGCGGATATGTCGTGGACTCAAGCCCGACCGGTACTACAGCGTGAACCCAGCCTCTCTTGTTTTCCTTGCTTTCGCCATGTCCACCGATGCCTTCGCGGCCGCTATCGGTAAAGGCTCGGCCCTGCACAAACCCAAATTTCTCGAAGCCCTGCGTGTCGGCTTGATCTTCGGCGTGATCGAAGCCATCACGCCGATTATCGGCTGGTTTATCGGCCAGGCCGCGTCGCAATTCGTGGCCAGTTGGGACCACTGGATCGCTTTCACCCTGTTGCTGCTGCTCGGATTGCACATGATCCATAACGGGGTGAAAGACGAAGAGCCCGAAGAAGAGGTCGAGAAGCCCAAGCAACATGGTTTCTGGCTGCTCGCCGTCACGGGATTTGCCACCAGCATTGATGCATTGGCCGTGGGTGTAGGTCTGGCGTTTGTGGACGTCAACATCTGGCTGGCGGCCGGACTGATCGGCCTGGCGACCCTGACCATGGTGACGATCGGCGTGATGCTGGGCCGCGTCATCGGTAGCGTGATGGGCAAACGTGCTGAAATTCTGGGTGGCGTGGTGTTGATCATCGTCGGCGCGACGATCTTGTACGAGCATTTGTCGGTTTGACTTAAATCTTCACTGACACTACGCGGTTTGTACTGCTACATGTTCTGGATCAGACGTGGCACTCGCCACAAATACCAGGCCGCGACCGTGCGATAGGGGCACCACGCCAGGCCGATTTCGATCATCTGCTTGCGCGTCGGCTGCACCTCTAGCCCTTTCAAACGTCGGTAGCCTTCACGAACACCGAAATCATCCGCCGGCAAGATATCCGGGCGTTCCAGGCTGTAAATCAGCAGCATCTCAACGGTCCAGCGACCGACCCCGCGCAATGTGATCAAGCGCTCGATCAGCGCCTCGTCGTCCATCGCCAACGCCGTTGTGTAGTCCGGTACCACACCGCTTAACGCTGCCTGGGCTATGCCTTGAATGGTCGTGATCTTGCTGGCCGAGAATCCGCAACTGCGCAGCTGATCGAACCCGGTCGCCACCATCTGTTCAGGCCTCGGAAAAGAGCCCGAGGGAAACAACGCGAGTAATCGCCCGAGAATGGCGTCGCCGGCTTTGGCGTGCAGTTGCTGATAGGCAATGGCCCGCACCAGCGATTCATAAGGATCGCGTGCCGGGTGTGGTTGATGCAGGCAAGGGCCGATGGCGGCAATGTGTCGCCTCCAGTCGTCATCGATGGACGACAGAAAAACGCTCGCGGGCAGGTAGGGATCGGGCATGTCAGAACGCAAGTTGTCGAGTGATCTGTAGCGCAGCATTTTCCAGCCTGAGCAAAAATGCCTTGCGCGGTTGTCCTCCACCATAGCCCGTCAACGAGCCATCCGCCCCGATTACCCGGTGGCAGGGCAAGACAATCGAAAGGCGGTTTTGCCCGTTCGCCAGGCCCACCGCACGACTGGCGCCGGGCTTGCCCAGCGTCGCAGCGATGGTGCCGTAGGTGCTCGTCTTGCCATAAGGGATTTTCGCCAGTTCGGCCCAGACCTGCCTGAAAAACTCGCTGCCGGGCAGGTGCAGCGGGACTTTGAACTCGGTCAGCTTTCCGGCGAAATAGGCTGCCAGTTCTGCTTCGATTTGCTGCAAGTGAGCGTTGTGTCCGGGTGCGACGGCATACCCGTGGCGGTTCTGCAGAGCCTGGATTTCCCGCGTCAGCGCCGGTCGATCAAGAAACTCCAGCAGCACCAACCCTCGCTGTTCAGCCATGGCGATCATCGGCCCCAGCGGGGTGGTCAGGCGGGTGAACAGCAGCGGTTCGCTTTGGGCGGCGCGGCCGGGGGTGATGTGGAAGGACTTCTGAAAGGCATCGCGGAAACCGCTCAGGGACTCGTAACCCGAGTCGAACGCGGCGTTATCTATGGAGTCGCCCTGTTTGATCCCGCCCAACGCCATGCCCAGACGCCGGGTACGTAGCCAGGCGTGGAAGGTCATGCCGAAATGCTGTTTGAACCAGCGCCGCAGCTTCAGCGGCTCCACGCCTTCGGCCAGTAGTTGGGCATCGGTCCAACGCTGGTCGGGATCACTGTCGACGCAGGTGAGCAGTTTTTGCACCCAGTCCGGCGCAATGGCGGCAGCATCCAGAGGCTTGCAGCGCAGGCACGCGCGATAACCCGCCGACAGGCATTCATCGGCATGGGCGAAGAACTCGACGTTCTCCGGTTTTGGCTTGCGCGCCGTACAACTGGGCCGACAAAAGATGCCGGTGGTTTTGACGGCCGTAAAGAACACTCCCTCGTAGGAGGTGTCTCGTTCGAGCATGGCGCGAACCATCTCGGCGTGGGGCGGAAGCAAAGCGTTTTGTAGGTTCATGACGTGAGCATAGGGGGCGTCGGTCAGTGTCTCCACCGGAAAATCGACAGAGAATTCCTCATCAGGCCCGCCGTGCCATCAGCAACACCGATGCGGCCGCCGAGAGCAAACCTGCACAGCAGCGGTTGAAGATCCGTTTGCCACTGGGTTTGGCAAACCAGCGGCGCATGTGCAGACCCATATAGGCATAAGCAGCGATGGCAATCCATTCGAGGACCAGGAACAGCGCGCCCAGCACGGCGAATTGTGGAGTGATCGCCTGGGTCGGATTGACGAACTGCGGCAGGAATGCGGTGAAGATCAGGATCGCTTTCGGGTTGCCGGCCGCGACCAGAAACTCCTGCCGTGCCAGCGGCAAAAGCCCTACCGGCGCGCCCTGTACGACGTTTTCAGTGCCAGAGTCGGCTCGCCACAGTTGCCAGGCGAGGTAGAACAGATAGGCCGCACCCAGAATCTTGATCCCATAGAACAACAGTTCGGATGTTTGCAGCACAACCGCCAATCCCGCAGACGCCAGGGCGATCATTCCGGCAAACGCCAGCAGCCGACCCAGGCCCGCCATGCACGCGGTGCGGTAGCCATAACGGGTGGAATTGCTGACCGACAACAGATTGTTCGGACCCGGCGCCATGTTCAGCGCGAAGCAGGCGGGAAGAAAGAGGGAGAGGGTGGTGAGGTCCATGATCGGCTCCAGAAGCGAGAACGGTATTTTTACCATGGTCGTTTGGCGGCCGACCCGTACAGTGATTGACGGTCGTCGCGGTACAGGTGAGGGGGTGTTTTGTTCAATACAGGAATTGAGTCGCACCTTACCGTCATGGCGGGTACCACTGAATTGAAGAGGGTGTGTGATGAGTCTGATTGTCTCCATGGCGGCGTTTGCATTGGTGGCTTCGATAACGCCGGGGCCGGTGAATATCGTGGCGTTGAGTTCCGGTGCGCGGTTCGGTTTTCGCGCCAGTCAGCGGCATGTTGCCGGCGCGACACTGGGGTTCGTGTTGTTGCTGGTGTTGATGGGGTTGGGACTGCACGAAGTGCTACAGATCTGGCCGGGTCTGACCCGGGTTGTGCAACTGGCGGGGGTGGCGTTTTTGTTGTTCATGGCCTGGAAACTGGCCGCCGACGATGGGCGTCTCGATGCGAAGGATTCGGGCCAGGCGCCGTCAATGCTCTACGGTGCCGTCATGCAGTGGCTCAACCCCAAAGCGTGGCTCGCTTGTGTGGCGGGCATGGGGGCTTTTGTTGCCGATGGCGAGGCGCGATTGGTCTGGCAGTTTGCGGCGGTGTATCTGGTGATCTGCTATGTGTCCGTCGGTTGCTGGGTCTATGCGGGGACGTTTTTGCGCGGCTACCTGAACAACCCGGCGGGTATGCGGATGTTCAACCGGGGAATGGCGGCGTTGTTGGCGGTGAGTGCGGGGTATTTGTTATTGCCTTGATCTTGCCTGCAGAGCGCTCAATTTACCCTACAGACCTACGTCACCCGCGATACTGCCCCGGCGTGGCGGCCAGGTGCTGTTTAAACGCGCGTTGAAAGTGGGCCTGGTCGGCGAAACCCGCCTCGAGGGCGACGTCGGCAATCAGTTTGCCGCTGCGCAGCCTCTCCTGGGCGAACTGGATGCGTCGGTTGACCAGGAAGGCGTGGGGCGTCATGCCGAAGTGTTGCTTGAATGCACGGATCAGGTAGGACGGCGACAGCTGCGCGGCTGCGCAAATGTCTTCGAGCTTGAGCAATTGCGTACAGTTATCCCGAATGAATTCGGCGGCCCGCTCCAGCTTGAAGTTAGGTTCGCGTAGCGGTTGCTCGGCCGGGTTGAACCGTTGCTGCACCTCGGTAAAAAACTCCACCACTGTGCTGTGTTTTTGCAGGTGGTCCTGCATCGTGTCCACCAACACCTCATGCAGCGCCACCAGTCCGTCGAATAGCTGGGTGTCGCGGTCATGGGTGATGGAAAAACGGCGGAACGCCAAGTCGGAGCTGAAGCCCAGCTGGTGCTGCAGATCAGTGAGCCACGCGGTGTCGATGTACAGCATCAGATACGACCACGGTTCGTCGTCGATCGGATTGCACGCATGGACATCGCCGGGATTCATCAGCACGACGGTGCCGGCGCTGACCTGAAACCGGGCTTGTTCGTGAATGTAGGTGCTGCGCCCGGCGGTGATGGCGCCGATCGAAAAGTGTTCGTGAGAATGACGCGTGTAGCAGACCTCGCGCCCGTCAGCGATGGAGCGGGCTTCAATGAAGGGCAGGGCGTCATCGCGCCAGAAGCGCGGGGCCTTGTCTGCGTCTTTGGCAACGGCGTGCTTCATGCTCGGGGTCCTCGGCAGGTCAGCGCCTGAGTGTATTTGTTCTCGCCGTCAAAGGCTCGTCCCCGCGCGTTGATGTCGAGTTTTTTGCATCCGTTTTGTGATGCGTGATCCCTCGTCAGATTCATCATTATGGAGTCGTAATGACTCGAAATGATGTCATAAAGACTCTTGTTGAATATGGTCTAAATGACATCGAGCCTCTGATCTCATTGATTTAAAAGGGCTTAACACCTGGCACGGCTCTTGATACATCCCCGGTACAACTGAACGACTTCAGGAGTACCGAAAAATGTTCGACTTCTTCACCAATCCCCACAATGTTCTTCAGCTGTCGAATCGCGTACTGGGCGCAGGTCTTGCACTGTTGCTCGCTGGCATTTACGGCGCCTATCTGTACGACGGTCATTTGCCCATCGTCGCGCTGGTGTCGTTGCACGCGATGACGATCATCGGACCGACCTTGCTCAAAATCGGCTACGTCATGCGCCTGCTGTCCCAGCATCGGCTGGGACAATGCCCGGTCGGAGCTGGAGTGTGACGCGCAAGTTCGCCAGGGCGCAGGTGTTCACGCTGGGGTTTCGGCCGTTCTTTCTGGCCGGCGCGGGGTTTGCGGCGATTGCCGTTGCGGTCTGGGGCCTGTGGCTATACGGCTGGTTTCCAGCGGCGCAACCCGTGGGCGGCATGCTGGTCTGGCATCGGCATGAGATGCCGTTCGGGTTCGCCTCGGCGATCATTGGCGGATTTCTGCTGACGGCAGTGCCGAACTGGACCGGGCGTCCAGGTCTGCACGGCGGGTCGCTTATCGGTCTTTTGCTGGTGTGGCTGACGGCGCGACTCGCTTGGTGGCTGCCGATGCCGTTGGTGGTATTGATTGCGTTGCAAATCCCGTTTCTGCCGTTACTGGCCTGGATGTTGGGCCGCGAGCTGATCGCTGCCGGCAAGCGCGACAACTATCCGGTTCTGCTGGTGATCGCCTTGCTCGCGGGGTGCCAGGCCATGACGCTGGCGGGGATCTCCACCGAGGATGTCGATCTGCAACGGCGGGGCGTACTGGCGGCGTTGTGGTTAATCGGCGCGCTGATGAGCGTAATCGGCGGGAGGGTGATTCCGTTCTTCATCCAAAGAGGTTTGAATCGCCCCACCGCCTCAGTGGCGCAACCCTGGCTGTTCAAAGGGTTACTACTCGGCGGGATGCTGGCGGCGCTGTCGTTTGCCGCAGGGTTGAACAACGTCCCTAACCGCTGGCTCGCCGTTTTGTTTGGGCTGATGGGCGGTTTGCATCTGCTGCGGCTCTGGCGCTGGTACGACAGGGGTATCTGGCGTGTGCCGTTGCTCTGGTCGCTGTACCTTGCCTATGCCTGGCTGGTGGTTGCAGCGCTGGCGATGGCGCTGTGGCATGCGGGGCTGATGCCGCAACAAAGCCTCGCCACGCATTCGCTGGCGGTGGGAGGTATCGGCGGTTTGATACTGGCGATGATTGCGCGGGTCAGTCTCGGTCATACAGGGCGACCGTTGCAGCCATCAAAGGCAATCATCCTTGGATTCGCCTTGCTGTCCATTGGTGCGGTCTGTCGCGTCTTGCTGGTGCCGTTTTCCACTGTCGGCCTGGGCATCTCGGCGTTGCTCTGGTGTATAGCGTTTGGGCTGTTCCTGATGCGCTATACCGGCATCTTGCTGGGGCCAAGGGTTTAGCGACATGGGTGCAAGCGCAAAACGCCACTCTGCGCTTGCCTCAGGACAGTGACTGCGTGACCGGTGGTCGATGCGCCAGTCTGGTTCGGCAATTTGCGCTTAGCTGTAAGGGATGAACCAGGCGCGCAAAGACGCGCCGTGCGGTAGGAGCAACGCGTGCTCCCACCGAAAAAACGCGTCCCCGTGAGTCTGAGGTAACCGCAATGCTGACCCTGAATATCAATGGCAAGGACCAGGCGCTGGATGTCCCCGCGGACATGCCGCTGCTGTGGGTCCTGCGCGATGTCGCGCACCTTACTGGCACCAAATTCGGCTGTGGCATGGCTCAATGCGGCGCCTGTACGGTGCACGTTGACGGCGCGCCGCTGCGCTCATGCATCACGCCCGCCACCGCCGTGGCCCATGGGCAGAAAATTCTCACCATCGAAGGGTTGTCCACCGACGGTTCGCATCCGGTCCAGCAAGCCTGGGCCGAGCTCGATGTGGTCCAGTGTGGTTATTGCCAGTCCGGTCAGATCATGTCGGCCGCCGCGCTGCTGGCGAAAATCCCCAAGCCCACTGACGCCGATATCGACCAGGCGCTGTCCGGCAATATCTGCCGCTGCGGCACCTATCCGCGCATTCGTGCGGCGGTGAAACGCGCTGCACAAATCGGTTGATGCCTCGGTGAGGGAGGGTGAGCAATGAACAGCTTCAATCCGTTATCGCGGCGTGGATTTCTCAAAGGCAGCGTCTTGTTGGGTGGCGGGCTGGTGGTGGCGTTCGTCATCCCCGGTGCCCACCGGTTCGCGACGGGCGCCGAGAACCAGGGGAACGTGTTTGCACCGAATGCTTTTCTGCGAATCGGCAATGACAACAGCGTCACGGTACTGCTTGGGCATTCGGAAATGGGCCAGGGCATCTGGACCGGCCTGACCATGCTGATCGCTGAGGAACTGGATGCCGATTGGTCGACAATCATCGTCGAACACTCTCCGGCCTCTGCTGCCGATTATGGCCTGGCCGGGTTTGGCGGGATGCAGATTACGGGTGGGTCAACGTCGACCTGGATGGAATTCGACCGTTACCGCCAGGCCGGCGCGGCTGCCCGGTTAATGCTGATCGACGCGGCAGCCAAGCGCTTCGGTGTAGCGCCTTCGGCCATTCGTACCGAGTCCGGCGTGGTCATCGCAGGCGACAACCGCGCCACCTATGGCGAGCTGGCGGACGACGCCGGCAAGCTACCCGTGCCCGACCCAGCTTCGATCAAACTCAAAGAAGCCAAAGACTGGAAACTGATCGGCAAGCCCACCAAACGGCTGGACACGCCAGAGAAAATCACCGGGCGGGCCAGGTTCGGCATCGACGTGCAATTCGAAGGCCTGATGACGGCGATGGTCGCGCGTTCGCCGGTGTTCGGCGGCAGCGTCAAATCCTTCGAAGGCGCCGAGGCGCTGGCGATTCCGGGTGTGCACAAAGTGGTGCAGGTACCCAGCGGTGTCGCCGTCATCGCCGATCACTACTGGGCTGCGAAACTGGGCCGCGATGCACTCAAGGTCGATTGGGACCTGGGCCCGAACACCGGCCTCGACAGCCAAAAACTGTTGGAGAGTTTCCGCAAACTCGCGGGCACGACAGGGCTGCCAGCCAGCACGGCTGGCGACGCCCAGGGCACGCTGGGCAAGGCGGCGAAAACGATCGACGTCGAATACAGCGTGCCTTACCTGGCCCACGCTCCGATGGAGCCGCTTAACTGCACCGTGAAAACCACCCAGGACAAATGCGAGATCTGGACGGGTACGCAGTTTCAGACACTGGATCAAATGATCGCCGGAAAAATCACCGGGCTGAAGCCTGAGCAGGTCATTATTCACACCGAATTTCTCGGCGGCGGGTTTGGTCGGCGAGCCAACCCGACCTCGGATTTCGTCGCGGAAGCGGTGGAGGTCGCCAAAGCCGCAGGTGGTCCGGTGAAAACCGTATGGTCGCGAGAAGACGACATACGTGGCGGCTACTACCGGTCGGCGTTTCTGCATCAGGCGCGTATCGGCATGGATGCTGGCGGGATGCCCATTGCGTGGAAGCATGTCTTGGTCGGGCAATCGATCATGGCCGGTACGATGCTCGAAGAGGCGATGGTCAAGGGCGGCATCGACAAAACCTCGGTTGAAGGGGTGGCGGACAGTCCCTATCTTGAAGGTCTGGCGCATCATCAGGTCGAGCTGCATTCGCCGAAAACCGGCATCAACGTGTTGTGGTTGCGCTCGGTCGGACACAGTCATACGGCGTTCGTGATGGAGTCGCTGATCGACGAATTGGCCGAGGCGGCGGGCAAGGACCCGGTCGACTATCGACGCACTTTGCTCAAGGACCACCCACGGCATCTCGGCGTGCTCAACCTCGCCGTCGAAAAAGCCAACTGGACAGCGCCGCTGCCGGACGGCCACGCGCTGGGCGTGGCGGTGCATGAGTCGTTCGGCAGCTACGTCGCGCAAGTGGCCGAAGTGTCCCAGGACAACCTGGCGATCCGTGTGCATCGCGTGGTCTGTGCGGTGGACTGCGGGATTGCGGTCAACCCGCAAAGCATCGCGGCGCAGATGGAATCGTGCATCACCTTCGGCCTGGGGTTTGCGTTGCACAGCAAACTGACGTTCAAGGACGGCAAAGTGGTGCAGTCCAACTACCACGACTATCAAGTGCTGCGCCTGAACGAAATGCCCGTGGTCGAAGTGCATATCGTGCCCAGTACCGACAAGCCCGGAGGCATTGGCGAGGCGGGGGTACCGCCCACGGCACCTGCGGTGGCCAATGCGGTATTCGCATTGACCGGGCAACGGCTGCGGGAACTGCCGCTGCAACTGTCGGGGGTGTGAGATGAGACGACATCTGGTACTGGGTGCGGTGATTCTGTTCGGCCTGGCAGCGTATGCCGAAGACCTGTTCGCCGACGATAAAGAAGCCTTGAAGGCGTTCGAGACGGTGCAGAAAGTCTTCCAGAGCCCCCGTTGCCAAAACTGCCACATTCCCGGCGATTCTCCACTGCAGTTCGACGCGGGCGTTCCCCACGTCATGAACGTGGTCCGTGGCATGGACGGGAAGGGCGCGGCGGGTTTGCCCTGTGCTACCTGCCATGCGGAAGCCAATCCGCCGGCCAGTTACGGTCCCAACGCACCGCCCGGAGCACCGCATTGGAGCCTGCCGCCAGCAGCGCACAAAATGGCCTGGATCGGACTTCCGGCAGACAAACTGTGCGCGATGATCAAGGACCGTTCCAGCAATGGTGATCGGGATTTCGCGGCGCTGATCAAACATGTCAGCGATGACAAGCTGGTGCTATGGGGCTGGAACCCTGGTGCAGGTCGAGCGCCGGTACCGGTGCCACACGACATTTTTGTCGCCCAGTTCAAGCTTTGGGCTGATGCAGGAGGGCCTTGCCCCGTCGAGGGTATCTGACCAGCGGTAGCAAAATAGTGAGTCATACCGGGAAAGGGGGTCTCTAATGTATATACCTTCCAACGGAGTGACTGATGGTCGTTTCAGGAAAACCGGGTAAATCCGGTGCTCACACAGAGCTCTCATGCGAACGCAGTGTTCTCGAAAATGCAGTGCAAGATCGGGAACGGATGAGAGAGCTGGCACGTTCGTTCGAGCAACAGCTAACGGCGGTGCAAATGGCAAGCATGGACGAGTTGACCCTGCTGACGAACCTTCACGGGTTTCTGGTTCTGGCCCAGTTGTGGCTGGATGCCTGTCAGCAGCTGGAGAAACCGGCGACGTTGCTGCTATTCGACCTGACTTATTTCAACCAGATCAACGACGTGTACGGGCGTGGCGAGGGTGATAAAGCCCTGAAATCCTTTGCCGATGTTTTGCGTATCGCCTTTCGCGAAAGTGACGTGGTTGGACGCGTAGGCGGTGATGAGTTCGCGGTGCTGTTGGCCGGCTCGTCTGCGGTAGAAATCGCCGGTATCAGGGCGAGGATTCAGGAAATGCTCGATGAGCGCCTTGCCACCGCGCACCCTGGTTACGACATTCGCTTCAGCATTGAACAAATCGAATTCGATCCTGAGACTCACAGCACTGTTGATGGCCTGATGGCCGCGATTGATCTTGCGCGGCACCAGGGATCGGTCCGGTTTTAAGCGTCCTGCGTCTCTCACTCATTTGGCAAACAGCTGATCGATGTCCTTGAAGGCCTTGAACTCCAGTGCGTTACCGCAAGGATCGAACAGGAACATTGTGGCCTGCTCGCCCACCAACCCCTGAAATCGGATGCCGGGCTCGATCACGAAGCGCGTGCCCAGGGATTGCAAACGCTCGGCCAGGGCCTCCCATTCCGACATCCCCAATACCACGCCGAAATGCGGCACGGGCACGTTGTGGCCGTCGACGGCATTGGTGTGGGCGGCTTCCTGGGAAGCATTCTTCGGTGCCAGATGGATCACAAGCTGATGGCCGAAGAAGTTGAAGTCGACCCAATGATCGCTGGAACGGCCTTCTTCCAGCCCGAACACGGCCGCGTAAAAATGGCGCGCGGCGGCGAGGTCGTAAACCGGGATGGCCAGGTGAAAAGGAGAAAGAGACATGGGCTGGATCTCGATAGAGTGAACGCTGAGTTTATCTCTGTGAATTGTGTTTGAAAGACGATAGTTTTTGCGCCGAGCATGAATTATTTCGATCAGTCGAGACGCCAATGTTACGAGAGCTGAAAACCTTCCTAGCTGTCGCGCGCTACGGCACCTTTGCCGCGGCGGGCATGCACATCGGCCTTACCCAGTCGGCGGTCAGCGCGCAGATTCGTAATCTCGAGCAGGCACTGGGTATTCGCCTGTTCGATCGCACGGGGCGCCAGGCACTGCTGAATGCGGCGGGGCTGCGCGCGTTGCCGATGGCCAGGGACATGCTCGACACGTTCAGCCGCATGGCGATCAGCGATGACGTTAGCGAGTACCGGGGAGAGCTGAAAATCGGGGCGGTAGCGACGGCGCAAACCGGGTTGCTGCCACAGGCATTACTGCGTTTACGGCAACAGGCGCCCCAGCTGGAACCGAAACTGGTGCCAGGGGTATCGCTGAACTTATTGAGTCAGGTGGACACGGGAGAAGTGGACCTGGCAATCCTGATCAAACCGCCGTTCGAAATGCCCAAGGAACTGTCGGCGCAGGTTATTCGGCGGGAGCCTTTTGTCCTGATTGTTCCACTCGATCAGCCGGGCGATGACCCATTGCAGTTACTGACTGACCATCCCCATGTGCGCTATGACCGTAACTCGTTCGGCGGACGCCTGGTGACGCGCTTTTTGCGTGAGCAGCGGATCGACGTGCAGAGTGCTCTTGAGCTGGATGAGCTGGAGGCCATCGTGAAAATGGTCGAGTGCGGGCTGGGCGTTTCGTTGCTGCCTCGGGCCGGGCTGTGGCTGGAGTATGGCGCGAAGGTCAGGGTGATCCCGTTGGGCGAACTGACGTTTTATCGGGAGATGGTGTTGTTGCAGCGGTACAGCCATCGTATGCAGCCGATCCAGCAATTGTTTGCGCAGTGCCTGAGAGGCGAATCAGCCACCCTGCAGGAGTGAGCCAGCTCGCGATAGTGGCTTGCCAGGCGACATACATGCTGAATGACATACCGATATTGCGAGCAGGTTCGCTTCCACAAGGGATTTGTGTTTTTCGGTAAATTGCAGGCGTAAAAAAACCCGCCAGAAGAGGCGGGTTTTTTCATTGGCGAGCTGAAGATTACTCTTCGAGGCTGCCCATGGCGGTGGTGTTGAAACCGCCGTCTACGTACATGATTTCGCCGCTGATGCCCGAAGCCAGGTCCGAGCACAGAAAGGCGCCCGCGTTGCCGACTTCGTCGATAGTGACGTTACGACGCAGCGGAGTTTGCGCTTCGTTGGCGGCCAGCATCTTGCGGAAGTTCTTGATGCCGGAAGCGGCGAGGGTGCGGATCGGGCCTGCCGAGACGCAGTTGACGCGGGTGCCGTCCGGGCCCAGGGAGCCGGCCAGGTAACGCACGCCAGCTTCCAGGGAAGCTTTGGCCATGCCCATGACGTTGTAGTTAGGCATGGTGCGCTCAGCGCCCAGGTACGACAGGGTCAGCAGGCTGCCGTTGCGGCCTTTCATCATTTCGCGACCGGCTTTGGCCAAGGCCACGAAGCTGTAGGCGCTGATGTCGTGAGCGATACGGAATCCTTCACGGGTGGTGGCTTCGGTGAAGTCGCCATCCAGCTGGTCGCCCGGTGCGAAGCCAACGGAGTGCACGATGCAATCCAGGCCGTCCCACTTCTTGCCCAATTCAACGAAGACCTTGGCGATTTCTTCATCGCTGGCCACGTCGCACGGGAAGCACAGGTCCGGGTTCGAACCCCAGCTTTGTGCGAACTCTTCGACACGACCCTTGAGTTTGTCGTTCTGATAAGTGAAGGCAAGCTCAGCGCCCTCGCGATGCATGGCGGCAGCGATGCCGGATGCGATGGACAGCTTGCTGGCGACACCGACGATCAGTACGCGCTTACCGGCGAGAAAACCCATGTGTTGCTCCTCTCTTTCAGGTTATTGCGCAGTGGCTGGTGCCAGGAAAGCGGCTTCCAGCAACTGCTGTGTATACGGATGTTGGGGGGCGGCAAAGATACTTTGCGCGTCTCCCTGTTCGACCACTTGGCCATGCTTGACCACCATCAGCTGGTGGCTCAGCGCTTTGACGACAGCCAGGTCATGGCTGATAAACAGATACGTCAGGTTGTACTTGGTTTGCAGTGAACGCAGTAGCTCCACCACTTGGCGTTGCACTGTCCGGTCGAGCGCCGAGGTTGGCTCGTCCAGCAGAATCAGCGCCGGTTTTAACACTAATGCCCGGGCAATGGCGATTCTCTGCCGCTGCCCACCGGAAAATTCGTGGGGGTAGCGGTTCCGGGTTTCCGGGTCCAGGCCTACCTCCTTGAGTGCTGCAATAATCGCTTGTTCCTGTTCGGCCTCGGTGCCCATCTTGTGGATCCGCAGGCCTTCGCCGATGATCTGGCTTACGCACATCCGAGGACTCAAGCTGCCGAACGGGTCCTGAAACACCACCTGCATCTCTCGCCGTAGCGGTCGAACCTGTTGCTGCGTCAGGCAGTCTAGCTGCTTGCCTTCAAAACGGATCGCGCCTTTGCTGCCGATCAACCGCAAAATCGCCAGACCCAGTGTCGACTTGCCGGAACCGCTTTCCCCCACAATTCCCAAGGTCTGGCCTTGAGGCAGGCTGAAGTTGATTCCGTCTACCGCCTTGATGTGATCGACCGTCTTTTTCAGCAAGCCTTTCTTGATCGGAAACCAGACTTTCAAGTCCTCGACCTGCAGCAATGGCGGGCCGATGACATTGGTCGCCGGCTTGCCGCTGGGCTCCGCTGCCAGCAGCTCCCGAGTGTACGGATGCTGCGGCGCGCGGAACAACTCTTCGCACGATGCCTGTTCGACGATGCAACCGCGCTGCATGACACATACTCGATGCGCAATTCTTCGCACCAGGTTCAAATCGTGACTGATCAGTAGCAACGCCATGCCCAGGCGCGCCTGCAATTCCTTGAGCAGTTCGAGGATTTTCAGCTGAACGGTCACGTCCAGCGCAGTGGTCGGTTCATCGGCGATCAACAGTTCCGGCTCATTGGCCAGCGCCATGGCGATCATCACGCGCTGTCGCTGCCCGCCGGACAATTCATGGGGCAACGCCTTGAGGCGCTTGTGCGGTTCGGGAATACCGACCATTTCCAGCAATTCAAGGGTTCGTTTCGTCGCGATTTTACCGACCAGGCCTTTGTGGATGCCCAGCACCTCGTTGATCTGCTTCTCGATCGAGTGCAGCGGATTGAGCGAGGTCATCGGCTCCTGGAAGATCATCGCGATCCGGTTACCGCGGATATGCCGGATGGTTTTTTCTTTCAGGCTCAGCAGGTCCTGTCCCGAATACTCGATGGTCCCGGAGGGATGCCGGGCAAGCGGGTAGGGCAGCAACCGCAGGATGGAGTGGGCCGTCACGGATTTTCCGGAGCCGCTTTCACCCACCAGTGCCAGGGTTTCACCGCGCTTGATATCGAAACTGACACCTTCAACCACGCGCTGACAGCGCTCTCCCACGACAAACTCGACGGAGAGGTCGCGTACTTCGATCAGATTGTCCTGATTCATTTCACTTCCTCGGGTCGAAGGCATCGCGAGCGGACTCACCGATAAATACCAGCAGACTCAGCATCAACGCCAGTACGGCAAAGGCGCTCATGCCTAGCCACGGCGCTTGCAGGTTGGATTTGCCCTGCGCCACCAGCTCCCCCAGCGAAGGGCTGCCGGCCGGCAAACCGAAGCCGAGGAAATCCAGTGCGGTCAAGGTGCCGATGGCGCCGGTCAGAATAAAGGGCATGAACGTCATGGTCGACACCATGGCATTGGGCAAGATGTGGCGGAACATGATCGCACCGTTCTGCATCCCCAGGGCACGGGCTGCGCGGACGTACTCAAGGTTGCGGCCGCGCAGGAATTCGGCGCGTACCACGTCGACCAGGCTCATCCAGGAGAACAGCAGCATGATCCCCAGCAGCCACCAGAAGTTCGGCTGGACGAAGCTGGCGAGGATGATCAACAGGTACAGCACCGGCAGCCCGGACCAGATCTCCAGAAAGCGCTGACCGGCCAGGTCGACCCAACCGCCATAGAACCCCTGCAAGGCGCCGGCGATCACACCGATAATCGAGCTGAGGACGGTCAGCGTCAGGGCAAACAGCACCGAAATCCGGAAGCCGTAAATCACCCGGGCTAACACGTCGCGGCCCTGATCGTCAGTGCCCAGCAGGTTGTCGGCCGACGGCGGCGCCGGAGCTGGCACCTTCAGGTCGTAGTTGATGCTCTGGTAACTATAGGGGATCGGCGCCCACAGCACCCAGGCGTCCTTGGCCTTGAGCAGTTCACGGATGTAGGGACTTTTGTAGTTGGCTTCCAGCGGAAATTCGCCGCCGAAGGTGGTCTCCGGGTAGCGCTTGAGCGCCGGGAAATACCAGCCGTCGTCGTAGTGCACCACCAGCGGTTTGTCGTTGGCGATGAGTTCGGCGCCAAGGCTCAGGCCGAACAGCACCAGAAACAGCCAGAGTGACCACCAGCCACGCTTGTTGGCTTTGAAGAGTTCGAAACGTCGTCGATTGAGCGGGGAAAGATTCATCTCAATGCTCCCGGCTTTCGAAGTCGATGCGCGGATCGACAAAGGTGTACGTCAGGTCACCGATCAATTTCACCACCAACCCCAACAGGGTAAAGATGAACAGCGTGCCGAACACCACCGGGTAATCGCGGTTGATCGCCGCTTCAAAACTCATCAGCCCGAGACCGTCGAGCGAGAAGATGACTTCCACCAGCAACGAGCCGGTGAAGAAAATCCCGATGAACGCCGACGGGAAGCCGGCGATCACCAGCAGCATCGCGTTACGGAACACGTGACCGTAAAGCACGCGATGGTTCGTCAGGCCCTTGGCTTTGGCCGTGACCACGTATTGCTTGTTGATTTCATCGAGGAAGCTGTTCTTGGTCAGCAAGGTCATGGTCGCAAAGTTACCGATCACCAGGGCCGTCACCGGCAGCGCGAGGTGCCAGAAGTAGTCGAGAATCTTGCCGCCCATGCTCAGTTCGTCGAAGTTGTTCGAGGTCAGGCCCCTGAGCGGGAACCAGTCGAAGTAACTGCCGCCGGCGAACAATACGATCAGCAGGATGGCAAACAGGAACGCCGGAATCGCGTAGCCGACGATGATCAACGAGCTGGTCCAGACGTCGAAATGGCTGCCGTGTCGAGTGGCCTTGGCGATCCCCAGCGGGATCGACACCAGGTACATGATCAGCGTGCTCCAGAGGCCCAGGGAAATCGACACCGGCATCTTTTCCTTGATCAGGTCGATGACCTTGGCGTCCCGGAAGAAGCTGTCGCCGAAATCCAGCGTGGCGTAGTTCTTGATCATGATCCACAAGCGTTCCGGCGCCGATTTGTCGAAGCCGTACATGTGCTCGATTTCCTTGACCAGCGCCGGGTCCAGGCCTTGGGCGCCGCGATAGGCCGAGCCGGCGACCGACACCTCCGCACCACCGCCGGCGATGCGGCTGGTGGCGCCTTCAAAGCCTTCGAGCTTGGCGATCATCTGCTCTACAGGGCCACCCGGTGCAGCCTGAATGATGACGAAGTTGATCAGCAAAATGCCGAGCAACGTCGGAATGATCAGCAGCAGTCGCCGAAAAATATACGCCAACATCTGATTACTCCGTGCCCGCAGCGTCGGTTTGCAGTTTGGTTTCGATCTCTATCGCCGGTTTCGCGTCGGGCTTGATCCACCAGGTGTTGATGCCGACATCGTACGTGGGTGAGATTTTCGGATGGCCGATATGGTTCCAGTAAGCCACGCGCCACGTCTTGATGTGCCAGTTGGGGATCACGTAGTAGCCCCATTGCAGCACGCGGTCCAGCGCGCGGGCGTGAGCCACCAGGCTGTTGCGCGAATCGGAATTGATCAACTGCTCGACCAACTGGTCCACCACCGGGTCCTTGAGGCCCATGGAGTTGCGGCTGCCGGGCTTGTCGGCGGCGGCCGACATCCAGAATTCGCGCTGTTCGTTACCCGGCGAGTTGGACTGCGGGAAGCCGCCAACGATCATGTCGAAGTCCCGGGAGCGCACGCGGTTGATGTATTGGGAGACGTCGACCCGACGGATCACCAGATCGATACCGAGGTCGCTGAGGTTGCGCTTGAATGGCAGCAGCACGCGCTCGAATTCGGTCTGGGCCAGCAGGAATTCAATGGTCACCGGTTTACCCGTGGCGTCGACCATCTTGTCGTCGACGATTCTCCAGCCGGCCTCCTGCAGCAGTTGATAGGCCTTGCGTTGCTGGGCGCGGATCATGCCGCTGGCATCAGTCACCGGGTTCTGGAACGCCTCGCTGAATACCTGGTCGGGGATCTTGCCGCGAAACGGATCGAGGATTGCCAGCTGATCGGCGTCCGGCAGGCCCGTGGCGGCCATCTCCGAATTTTCGAAGTAGCTGCGGGTGCGCGCATAAGCGCCGTTGAACAGTTGCTTGTTGGTCCATTCAAAGTCCAGCAACAGCGTCAGGGCCTGGCGCACGCGCACGTCCTGAAATACCGGGCGGCGCAGGTTGAACACGAAGCCCTGCATACCGGTGGGGTTGCCGTTGGGGATTTGTTCCTTGATCAATCGACCTTCGGTGACCGCCGGGATGTTGTAGGCGTTGGCCCAGTTTTTCGCGGTCATCTCCAGCCAGTAATCGAACTGCCCGGCCTTGAGGGCTTCAAGGGCCACGGTGTTGTCGCGGTAGTAATCGGTGGTCATGACGTCGAAGTTATAGAAACCACGGTTGACCGGCAGGTCCTTGCCCCAGTAATCCTTGACCCGTTCATAACGCACCGAGCGTCCGGCCTTCACTTGGCTGACTTTGTAGGGACCGCTGCCCAACGGCAGTTCCAGGTTGCCCTTGTTGAAATCCCGGGTGGCCCACCAATGCTTGGGCAGGACCGGCAATTGGCCGAGGATCAACGGAAGTTCGCGGTTATTGCTGTGCTTGAATTTGAACAGCACCGTCAGCGGGTCTTCGGCGACCACTTCCGCGACGTCGCTGTAGTAGCCGCGATAGAGTGGCGCACCTTCTTTGGTCAGCATGTCATAGCTGAACACCACGTCTTCGGCGCGGATCGGGTGACCGTCGTGGAATCGTGCTTCCGGGCGCAGGTAGAAACGCACCCAGCTGTTGTCTGGGGCTTTCTCGATTTTGCCGGCGACCAGGCCGTATTCGGTGAACGGTTCATCCAGCCCCTGTTTGGCCAGGGTGTCGTAGATGATGCCGATGTCTTCGGCCGGGACGCCTTTGCTGATGAACGGATTAAGGCTGTCGAAGCCGCCAAATCCCGCCTGCCGAAAAATCCCGCCTTTCGGGGCGTCCGGGTTCACGTAATCGAAATGCTTGAAGTCAGCGGGGTATTTCGGCGGCTCGTTGTACAAGGTCAGGGCGTGTTGCGGGGCGGCGCAGGCCAGTCCGGCAAACAACAGACCGCTGGCCTGCAAGAGCAAGGCACGTACGGGTTTCATCGATCCTTCTCCGAAGATTTCAGCCACCACGCGCTCAGGCCCAGGGTGTAGGGCGGCGTGGTAACAAAGGCGAACCGGTTGCGGTAGGCCAGGCGGTGATAATTGAGGTACCAGTTGGGAATGATGTAGTGCTGCCACAACAGCACCCGGTCCAGGGCTTTGCCGGCGGCTACTTGTTCGTCTCGGGTCTGGGCCGCGAGTAATTGCTCAAGCAGATGGTCGACAACGGGGTTGGCAATCCCCGCGTAGTTTTTACTGCCCTTGACCCCGACCTGGCTCGAATGGAAGTACTGCCATTGCTCCAGGCCCGGGCTCAGTGTCTGATTGAGGGTTATCAGGATCATGTCGAAATCGAACTGATCCAGGCGTTGTTTGTACTGGGCGCGATCAACCGTGCGTAGCCGGGCATCGATGCCGATGCTGGCGAGGTTTTCCACATAGGGTTGAAGAATGCGTTCCAGGTTGGGGTTGACCAGCAAAATCTCCAGCCGCAGCGGTTGGCCGGCAGCGTTCTGCACGCGTTGGCCATTGAGTTTCCAGCCCGCTTCAGCGAGCAGGCTCAACGCCCTGCGCAACGTGTCCCGCGGGATACCGCGGCCATCGGTCTGGGGCAGGCTGAAGGGCTCGGTGAAGAGTTTTGCCGGCAACTGGTCACGGTAGGGCTTGAGCATCAACCATTCATGGCCGACCGGCAGGCCGGTGGCGGAAAACTCGCTGTTGGGGTAGTAGCTCATGGCGCGCTTGTAGGCGCCGCTGAACAACGTGCGATTGGTCCATTCGAAGTCGAACATCAGCCCCAATGCTTCGCGGACCTTGGGGTCATTGAGCGTTGTCCGACGGGTGTTCATGAACAGGCCCTGACTTTGGGTCGGGATCTGGTGCGGGATCTGTGCCTTGATCACGTCGCCCCGGGTGACGGCCGGGAAACGGTAGCCGTTCGCCCAGTTTTTCGCCTGGTGTTCGATGTAGATGTCGAATTCACCGGCCTTGAAGGCTTCGAAGGCGACGTCGCTGTCGCGGTAGAACTCGACCTCCATGCGATCGACGTTGTATTTGCCGCGATTGACCGGCAGGTCCTTGCCCCAGTAATCCTTGACCCGCTCGAATCTGAGCTGGCGCCCCGGAGTGACCGAGGTGATGCGATAAGGTCCGCTGCCCAGCGGGGGTTCGAAGGTGGTGGCCTTGAAATCACGATCTTTCCAGTAGTGCTGTGGCAGCACTGGTAACTCGCCCAGGCGCAGGATCAGCAAAGGATTGCCGGCGCGCTTGAAGACGAACCGGATGCGATGCGGGTTGAGGATGTCGACCCGCAACACTTCCTGGAGATTGGTGCGGTACTGCGGATGCCCTTCCTTGAGTAGCAGCCGGTAGGAAAACGCGACGTCGTACGCGGTGATCGGTGAGCCGTCGTGAAAGCGTGCTTCAGGGCGCAGGTTGAACACCACCCAGCTGCGGTCTTCGCTGTATTCCACCGTTTGGGCGATCAAGCCGTAACTGGAGGTTGGTTCGTCACCGGAGGGCGCGTACTGACCGGTGCCGACCATTAGCGGCTCGTTGAACTCGTTGATGCCATATTGTAGGAAGTTCGGCGTGGAAACCGGGCTTGAGCCCTTGAAGGTGTAGGGGTTGAGCGTATCGAAGGTGCCAAACGCCATCACCCGCAATGTACCGCCTTTCGGCGCTTGCGGGTTGACCCAATCGAAGTGGGTAAATCTGGCCGGGTACTTGAGCGTGCCGAACTGCGCATAACCATGGCTTTCGCTGATCGTCGCGCTTGCGGTGGAGCTCAAGGCCAGGCTGATCAGGAGCAGGAGGAGGGGACGCTTCAAGTCAGAGATCCGATCCAGGCGGCTTGGGCTTTGTGGTCCGTACAGTAACAGCTTGTATGGGCAGGAAAAAGACGGAGATTAATGACGCCTTAATTCATGCAGCGAGACCTGTAGCAGCTGGCGAAGCCTGCGTTCGGCTGCGTAGCAGTCGTGAATTGAGACAGCACGGGTTTTCGGGAAAATCGTGACGCAGGTTTGACGACTGCTTCGCAGCCGAACGCAGGCTTCGCCAGCTGCTACAGGGGATTTGCATAATGCTCTCGAGCAAAAAAAAGCCCCTGAAGTCAGGGGCTTTTTTTAATGCGGGGAGTAGACCGTCAGCATCTGTCCAGGCTTGAGGGCCTGGCCTACGCGCGGGTTCCAGCGCTTGAGGTGCTGCATTTCAACGTTGAAACGTTTGGCCACCATGTACAACGAGTCGCCTTGCTTGACCTTGTATTTCGTCTGCTGCTTCTTGCTGTTCGACGCGACTACCGTGTTGATACGTCCAGCGCTGCGTTTGGTGTTGTCCTGCATCACCAGGGTCTGACCGGCCTTGAGGTTCTTGCCCGTCAGCTTGTTCCAGCGTTGCAGGTCTTTGACGTCGACGTTGTTGGCTTTGGCAATCGTGCCGAGGTTGTCGCCACGCTTGACCCGATAGCTGCGCTTGAGGGTCGCCACCTCACGACTGTCTACGCCTTCGAAAACCGGTTTGAGCGGCCGCTTGCTGATCAACTCGTCGGGACGCATGGTCGACAGGCTGGTCGTTAACAGCTGTGCCTTCGATGTTGGCACCAGCAGATGCTGGGGGCCATCGATGGTAGTGCGCTGTTTGAACGCCGGGTTGAGCTGGAACAGCTCGTCTTCGTCGATGTTGGCGACCGCTGCAACCTTGGACAGGTCCATGCGCTGGTTGATTTCGACAACCTGGAAGTAGGGTTCGTTGGCGATCGGGTTGAGGTTCACCCCGTAGGCTTCAGGCGAAAGCACCACTTGCGACAGTGCCAGCAGTTTCGGCACATAAGCCTGGGTTTCAGCCGGCAGCGGCAGGTTCCAGTAATCGGTTGGCAGGCCCAGCTTTTCATTACGCTCGATAGCACGGCTGACCGTACCTTCGCCCGCGTTATAAGCCGCGAGGGCCAGCAGCCAGTCGCCGTTGAACATGTCGTGCAGTTTGGTCAGGTAATCCATCGCCGCGGTGGTCGAGGCGGTGATATCACGTCGGCCATCGTAAAAACGGGTTTGACGCAGGTTGAAGTAACGCCCGGTGGAAGGGATGAATTGCCAAAGACCCACCGCGTTGGCCCGGGAATAGGCCATCGGGTTGTAGGCGCTTTCAATCACCGGCAACAGTGCCAGTTCCAGTGGCATGTTGCGTTCTTCAAGGCGTTCGACGATGTAATGAATGTAGAGGCTGCCGCGATCTCCTGCGTTTTCCAGGAAGGACGGATTACTGGCGAACCACAGGCGCTGCTGCTCGATGCGCGGGTTGACGCCCAGCCCGTCCTGCAGCTGGAAGCCTTGACGCATGCGCTCCCAGACATCCTGCGGGATTTGCGGTACAGGTTTTTCGCTGAGCCAGATGGGCTTCTGTTTGGCTCGTGCGGCGATATTCGGGGTGTGTGCCGCTTCGGTCTGCGGCACATGGCTTGAACAGCCCGCCAGGGTGGCGGACACAGCCACCGCGATGGCTTGAGCCAGGCGGGTCAATGCGTCTGAATTGATGGCTTTACGAATAGATGACGACATTGGCTGGAAGTTAGTTCCGGGCAAAAATGTCGGGCGATTCTAGAAAGCGCACCCCCTGCGGTCAACCATTCAGAATTCTTGTACCGATGAGTAGCCCCCCTAGAACTTGTCTTTCCACGCACGCAAGGCAGCAAAAACCGCACTCGGACTGGCATTATCAGTGCCACTCCGTTCGTCCACTTTTTGTTTAACGGATGTTTCGCCGGCACGCAGGAACGGATTGGTCAGTTTTTCCAGGGCCAACGTCGAAGGCAGCGTCATGATCCCGGCTTCGCGCTGTTGAGCGACTTTTGCGAGCCGTTCGGCAGTGTCCTGATTGCCCGGTTCGACCGCCGCGGCAAAGCGTAAATTGCTCAGGGTGTATTCATGTGTGCAATACACCAGCGTATCTTCAGGCAACGCGGCGAGCCGCGTCAGCGAGGTGAACATTTGCTCCGGCGTGCCCTCGAACAGACGGCCGCAACCAGCAGCGAACAGGGTGTCGCCGCAAAACAGCAAACCATGATGATAAAAGGCGATATGCCCCAGGGTATGGCCGGGAACGGCGAAGACATCGAATTCCCAACCCAGAACGCTGACGCGGTCGTTGTCCTTGAGCGCGACGTCCCGGGCCGGGATACTTTCGCTGGCGGGGCCATATACTGTCGCGTCCGTCGCCTTTTTCAGCTGCTCGACACCACCGACGTGATCATGGTGGTGGTGCGTAATCAGAATGTCGCTCAACACCCAGCCAGGGTGTGCGGCAAGCCAGGCCTGGACGGGCGCTGCATCGCCCGGATCGACCACGGCGCAGCGTTGGGTACCGTGATCTTGTAACAACCAGATGTAGTTGTCGGTAAAGGCGGGTAGGGCACTGATCTGTATCATCGTCGAATTCGCCAAGCGGAAAACATTGGCGCATCTTAGAGCTTCCTGGCGCGTTGGAGAATGCAATGACCGATAAAGCGTTCGCACAGGCCGATCCAGACTGGCTGGAACTGATCAGCGCGGCCCGTGAATGGCTGTCCGGTCCTATCGGGCAATTCCTGCTGAATGAAGAGCGTCGCATGCTCGAGGACGAGTTGGGGCGGTTCTTTGGTGGCTACCTGGTGCACTACGGGCCGTCGGCCGAGACACCGCCTTCGGCGCCGCAGGTTCAGCGCAATGTGCGGCTCGGCGCGCCTTTGCCGGGTGTCGAGATCGTTTGCGAAGAACAAGCCTGGCCACTCAGCGAACATGCAGCCGATGTCGTGGTGCTGCAGCATGGGCTGGATTTTTGCCTGTCACCCCACGGTCTGTTGCGCGAAGCGGCAAGTAGCGTGCGCCCCGGTGGCCATTTGCTGATTATCGGCATCAACCCCTGGAGTAGCTGGGGACTGCGTCATGTGTTCGCCCATGATGCCCTGAGCAAGGCACGTTGCATCTCTCCGTCGCGAGTCGGTGACTGGTTGAACCTGCTGGGCTTCGCGCTGGAGAAACGCCGCTTCGGGTGCTATCGTCCGCCGCTTGCGTCCCCGGCATGGCAGACCCGTCTGGCCGGTTGGGAACGCAAGGCCGGTGACTGGCAGCTGTCGGGCGGAGGCTTCTATTTATTAGTGGCACGCAAGATCGTGGTAGGGCTGCGCCCTGTCCGTCAGGAGCGCCGCGAGCCGATGGGCAAGCTGATTCCACTGCCGATGGCCAAGGTCAACCGTCGCCGCATCGAACCGTAATACCCTCTTTTAATTCCCGGCCGGGTTTGCCCCGGCCTCGGGCATCGTCGATCACAGATCGGCGAGCCACCGCATTTTCTGGAAAGACTGGCATGAGCGATAGCGTAGAACTCTTCACCGACGGCGCCTGCAAGGGCAATCCTGGTCCAGGCGGCTGGGGCGCGTTGCTGGTGTGCAAGGGCGTGGAAAAAGAACTCTGGGGCGGTGAAGCCAACACCACCAACAACCGTATGGAGTTGATGGGGGCGATTCGCGGCCTTGAAGAGCTGAAGCGTTCGTGTGACGTGCTGCTGGTCACCGACTCGCAGTACGTAATGAAAGGCATCAACGAGTGGATGGACAACTGGAAAAAGCGCGGCTGGAAAACCGCCGCGAAGGAACCGGTGAAAAACGCTGACCTGTGGAAGCTGCTGGATGAGCAGGTCAATCGCCACAACGTCACCTGGAAGTGGGTACGTGGGCACATTGGCCATCATGGCAACGAACGCGCGGATCAGTTGGCCAACCGTGGGGTCGATGAGGTTCGCGGGTACAAGCAAGCTTAAAAGCGCTGCCAATCCCTGTGGGAGCAACGCTTGCTCGCGATGAACGTTAACGCGCATAGCCCCAAGAACCGTAGCGTCTGCATCGCGAGCAAGCTTTGCTCCTACAGTAGTTTGCAGGTTCACCGCGCTGCATGCGCCTGATTTCGCGAGCGTGTTAACATCGCCCCCTTTTTCAAGTTTGACCCGTTGAGAGCTGAGCACTGATGGCCACCAGATCCGTTGTACTCGATACCGAAACCACCGGCATGCCGGTGACCGACGGCCACCGGATTATCGAAATCGGTTGTGTCGAGTTGATTGGTCGGCGCCTGACGGGCCGGCATTTCCACGTTTACCTGCAGCCAGACCGTGAAAGTGACGAAGGCGCGATCGGCGTCCACGGCATCACCAACGAATTCCTGGTGGGCAAGCCGCGCTTCAATGAAGTGGCCGAAGAATTCTACGAGTTCATCAAAGGCGCTCAGCTGATCATCCATAACGCGGCGTTCGACGTTGGCTTCATCAACAACGAATTTGCCCTGATGGGTCAGCACGATCGCGCTGACATCACGCAACACTGTTCGATCCTCGACACCTTGATGATGGCCCGGGAACGTCACCCTGGGCAGCGCAACAGCCTGGATGCCTTGTGCAAACGTTATGGCGTCGACAACTCCGGCCGTGAACTGCACGGCGCCTTGCTCGACTCCGAGATTCTCGCCGACGTTTACCTGACCATGACCGGTGGCCAGACCAGCCTTTCGCTGGCGGGCAATGCCTCCGATGGCAACGGTTCCGGCGAAGGGGCGGACAACTCGGCCACCGAAATTCGACGCTTGCCGGCTGATCGCCAGCCAACACGGATTATCCGCGCCAGCGAGGATGACCTGTCCCAACACCTCGCGCGGCTTGAAGCGGTTGCCAAGGCGGCTGGTGCGGCATCGCTGTGGCAGCAACTGGCGGATGCCAAGGCGCAGGCCTGATTCTCTGTAGCAGCTGCTGCAAGGGTGCGTACTTGCACCATCAGGCGTCGTCAGTGACCTGCATTGGGGCAACCACACTCGCCACATTCGCTTCAACCCTCTACCCTGAGGTGATTGGCCGACCATGGTCTGCCGCCTCAGGACACTGAGCCCCATGTATAAAGATTTGAAATTTCCGGTCCTGATTGTCCATCGCGACATCAAGGCCGACACCGTTGCCGGTGATCGAGTACGTGGCATTGCCCGGGAGCTGGAGCAGGAAGGCTTCAGCATTGTCTCGGCGGTGGATTACACCGAAGGACGCCTGGTCGCCTCGACCCACCATGGCCTCTCGTGCATGTTGATCGCGAGTGAAGATGCCAGCGCCCACTCCCATTTGTTACAAAACATGGCCGAATTGATCGGGCTTGCGCGGGTTCGTGCGCCTGACTTGCCGATCTTCGCGCTGGGCGAGCAGGTGACCCTGGAAAATGCCCCGGCCGATGCCATGGCCGAACTCAACCAGTTGCGCGGCATTCTTTACCTGTTCGAAGACACCGTGCCCTTTCTCGCACGCCAGGTCGCACGGGCCGCCCGCAAATACCTTGATGGCCTGCTGCCGCCATTCTTCAAGGCCTTGGTTCAGCACACGGCCGACTCCAATTATTCGTGGCACACGCCGGGTCACGGCGGTGGCGTGGCTTATCACAAAAGTCCTGTAGGGCAGGCGTTCCACCAGTTCTTCGGCGAAAACACCCTGCGTTCCGATCTGTCGGTGTCAGTGCCGGAGCTGGGCTCGTTGCTCGACCACACCGGGCCACTGGCGGAAGCTGAAGCGCGCGCCGCGCGAAACTTCGGCGCCGATCACACGTTTTTCGTAATCAACGGCACGTCCACCGCCAACAAGATCGTCTGGCACTCCATGGTCGCTCGCGATGACCTGGTGCTGGTAGATCGCAACTGCCACAAGTCAGTGCTGCATTCGATCATCATGACCGGGGCCATTCCGTTGTACCTGTGCCCGGAACGCAACGAGTTGGGAATCATCGGGCCGATCCCCCTGAGCGAGTTCAGCCGCGAATCGATCCAGGCCAAAATCGACGCCAGCCCGCTGACCAAAGGCCGCGCGCCCAAGGTCAAACTCGCCGTCGTGACCAATTCAACCTATGACGGCCTCTGTTACAACGCAGAGCTGATCAAGCAAAGTCTGGGCAACAGCGTCGAGGTCTTGCACTTCGACGAAGCCTGGTACGCCTACGCGGCGTTTCACGAGTTCTTCACCGGCCGCTACGGCATGGGCACATCGCGCAGTGAAGACAGCCCACTGGTGTTTACCACCCACTCCACGCACAAACTGCTGGCGGCCTTCAGTCAGGCCTCGATGATTCATGTGCAGGACGGCGGCGCCCGGCAGCTGGACCGCGATCGCTTCAATGAAGCGTTCATGATGCATATCTCCACGTCGCCGCAATACAGCATCATTGCCTCGCTGGATGTCGCGTCGGCCATGATGGAAGGGCCGGCGGGGCGGTCATTGCTGCAGGAAATGTTCGATGAGGCGCTGAGCTTTCGCCGCGCCCTGGCCAACTTGCGTCAACACATCGCCGCGGATGACTGGTGGTTTTCGATCTGGCAGCCGCCGTCTGTGGAAGGCATTGATCGGGTCGTCACTGAAGACTGGTTGTTGCAACCGGATGCGGAATGGCACGGCTTTGGCGTTGTGACGGACGACTATGTGTTACTTGACCCGATCAAGGTCACACTGGTCATGCCCGGCCTGACGGCTGGCGGCGCGTTGAGCGAGCGCGGGATCCCGGCGGCGGTGGTCAGTAAATTCCTATGGGAGCGCGGCCTGGTCGTGGAAAAAACCGGGCTGTATTCGTTTCTGGTGCTGTTCTCCATGGGCATCACCAAGGGCAAGTGGAGTACGTTGCTGACGGAGTTGCTGGAGTTCAAGCGCAGCTACGACGCCAACGTCAGTTTGACGGCTTGCCTGCCGTGCGTGGCTCAAGAGGACGGCGTGCGTTATCGCGGTATGGGGCTACGCGATCTTTGCGATCAGTTGCACGCCTGTTACCGCAGCAATGCCACGGCCAAACATCTCAAGCGCATGTACACGGTGATGCCGCAAATCGCCATGAAGCCCTCTGACGCCTATGATCAATTAGTACGCGGCGATATTGAAGCGGTGTCGATCGATGCTCTGGATGGGCGGATCGCCGCTGTGATGCTGGTACCGTATCCACCGGGGATTCCGCTGATCATGCCCGGGGAACGTTTTACCGAGGCAACCCGCTCAATCATCGATTACCTGGCGTTTGCCCGCACATTCGATAGCAGCTTCCCGGGGTTCGTTGCTGATGTGCATGGTTTGCAACACGAAGACGAGGGCAATGGACGGCACTACACCGTTGATTGCATCAAGGAATGAGGACTTTTCCCAGTATGCAACCCGTTATGAATCCAAAATACCCAGGGCTGTCGGTGCGCGTTGCCGACGATGGCTTTGCCGCCTATATCTGGGGCAGTGATTTCAGTTTTGAAGTCACTGCCTACGGCGGAGCCGAAGTTGGCAAACCGGTGGCGCAGTGGCCTGTGACGCCAATCACCCCCTACCGCAAGTGCTATGGCATCGATCCTGAAGAGTTCAGCAGTTTCCGTGACGCGACCGACAGCGCGATCTTCATGGCGTTTCTCGATGACGAGCCCGTGGGGCATCTGGTGGTCAGCACCAACTGGAACGGTTTTGCCCACATCGACGAACTGGCGGTGCATGCACCGGCCCGTCGGCATGGAGTCGCCAAGGCGCTGCTGGACGTGGCGCAGTTCTGGAGTCGAAAAAAGAAACTGCCGGGCATCATGCTCGAAACCCAGAACAACAACCTGGGCGCCTGCCGGCTCTATGAACGCTGCGGATATGTGGTCGGCGGGATCGATTACTTGCGCTATCGCGGCATTGATCCGAACACTGCCGAAGTCGCACTGTTCTGGTACCGGCTGTTTGATAATCCGCTGGAAAACCCGCTCAGTTCGCCAACATCGCCACGGCTTGTTCCGTAACGATTTGCAGCAGCGCCTGGACCGCCGGTAACGGTTCGCCGTTTTTCAACGTCAGGGCATAGAGACTGATGGGCACCGCTGGCGCCAGTGGGCAGACGTCCAGACCGGCCGATCGGGCGCCGAGCGCGGTAAACGGATCGACGATCGCCAGGCCTTCCCCAGCCTCTACCATGCTGCGCATCATCTGATGCGTCTGAACCCGTGTGTGGATGACCGGGGCAGGGCGCAGTGCATGCAGTTTGTTATCGAACGCCGGGCTCAGCGGATCGTGCCCTTCCAGACCCACCAATGATTGCCCCGCGAGATCCTGCAGCGAAATGTACTTCTGCTTCGGTTTGACCCAGCCGTGGGGCGCCAGCAACTGGAGTTTGCCCTGGGCAATCAATTGGCACTGAATGTCGGCGTGATCGGGATCGTGCAGGCTCAGGCCCAGGTCCCTTTCGCGCAGCAACAGGCTTTTGACGATTTCGCGGGTGGGCTGGCTCAACAGCGTGCAAGGTGCGTCGGGCAGGTGCCGGCGCAGGGCCGCGATGCTCTGTGGCAACAGTTGTTGGGCCAAGGGCGGCGTGCAGATGATTCTCAGGGGAGGCGCCTGGTATTGCTTCAGGCTGCTGGCGAGACGCTGCAGCGGCTCCAGCGCTTCGTAGACGTGGGCAATTTCAACTTGCAACTCCCGCGCTTCACGCGTGGCCTGCAGGCGTCCACGCACGCTGGAAAACAGCATGAAACCCAGCTGATCCTCAGCGTCGCGCAAAATGCGTTCCACCTCGGTCACCGGCAACTGCAACCATTCGGCGGCAGTACCCAGGTGACCGGTCTGCAACAGCGCCTGGATCACTTCGATATGACGTAAACGCATGCGTGAAGTCCATGTTCAGCAGGTGAGGGAGTCAGTGGCTGAATCCTAACCCAAGTCCGCGCATATGACTTCTGCTCATAACGCAAGGTTATGAAGCGACGGTGGTTTCCGGGCGGCTGCCGACATAGGTGTCGGGTTCGCGAACGATGGTGACGTCCGATTGAATCAGCAGAAACTGATTGTCATCGAGCTTTTTGACGCGGTCGCCAATTGCCAGTTTGTAGGTGGTGACGGGCACGGAGCCGGTCAGGCCGTCTGCCGACGGATTGGATTCCTGGAACTCATGCACCGAATAAACACGGCCTTCCGCGTCTCTTGCATGGAACTGACCGACGAGTACTGCTGCCATCTGCTTAGAACCTCTGGAGATAAATCACTCAATTTGCGGTTGGGTAGACCGTGGCTGAGTGAAGTAAGTTTTCCTGCAAGAAAAAAATAGTCAGGGGCGGCAATTTTCAGTCGCCCGCTGCTTGAATCGTCATCTATAACTACAAGTTCTTTCCGTTGAACAGTCGAGAATCTTCCATGAGCAATGTTTATTCAATCGCCGTAGTAGTCGGCAGCTTGAGAAAGGAATCGCTCAATCGCAAGGTGGCACTGGCGTTGGCCGATCTGGCGCCTGCGAATCTCAAGCTGAACATTGTCGAAATTGGTGAATTGCCGCTCTACAACGAAGATATCGATGGCGCTTCACCGCCGGCAGCCTACAGCACTTTCCGACAAGAAGTGAGTTCATCCGACGCGGTGCTGTTTGTGACCCCGGAATACAACCGCTCTGTACCCGCCCCCATGAAAAATGCGATCGACGTCGGCTCGCGTCCTTATGGCAAGAGCGCCTGGAGCGGCAAGCCGGGTGCGGTGTTCAGCGTTTCACCGGGCGCGATTGGCGGATTTGGCGCCAACCACCACCTGCGCCAGTCATTGGTTTTCCTTGATGTACCGTGCATGCAACAGCCGGAAGCCTACCTTGGCGGCGCAGGTTCGGCATTCGATGAGGCGGGCAATCTGTCCGAGTCGGTCAAACCGTTCTTGCAAAAATTCATCGATGCGTACGGGAAGTGGGTCGAGCAACACAAAAAAGCCTGATGCGTCTGTAGCAACGATATTTGTTGTCGTAACTATTGGATGCATCCCCCGCATTCCCTGTAGCAGCTGCCGAGCCTGCGAGGCTGCGTTCGAGGACGAAGTCCTCGCCTTCCCAACAGTGACCACTTCGCAGTCGAACGCGGCCCCGCAGGCACGGCAGCTGCTACAAGGTTTATGGCTCAGGTTCGGCATTGGCAGGATAGAGGCAGTCGTCGAGATGCTGTATGTTTCATCGTTTTTCCAAGGTTGCATCGCATGCTCACGGCGTCACTGATTTTCCTGCTGACCATTACCCTGGTGATCTGGCAACCCAAAGGCCTTGGCGTCGGCTGGAGTGCGGTACTCGGTGCGGTATTGGCGCTGATTTTCGGCGCGGTACACCTGAGCGACATTCCGCTGGTATGGCAAATCATCTGGAACGCTACCGGTACCTTTGTCGCGCTGATCATCATCAGTCTTCTGCTGGACGAGGCCGGTTTCTTCAACTGGGCAGCCCTGCACGTCGCCCGATGGGGGCGTGGCAGCGGGCGCAAGCTTTTCGCCTATATGGTGTTGCTCGGCGCACTGGTCTCGGCGCTGTTTGCCAATGACGGGGCTGCACTGATCCTCACACCCATCGTGATTTCCATGTTGCTGGCGTTGCGTTTTTCACCGGCAGCGACCCTCGCTTTTGTGATGGGTGCAGGTTTTATTGCCGACACTGCGAGCCTGCCGCTGGTGGTGTCGAACCTGGTAAATATAGTTTCCGCCGACTTCTTTAACATCGGATTCAATCGCTACGCGGCAGTGATGATTCCTGTCAACCTGGTCAGTGTCGCTGCGACGCTGCTGGTGTTGATGTGGTTTTTCCGTCGTGACATTCCCAAGGATTACGACCCCGCACAACTCGCGGACCCTGTCAGTGCAATCCATGACAAGGCAACGTTCTATGCCGGTTGGGTGGTCCTGGTGATTTTGTTGGCGGGCTGCTTTGCCCTCGAACCCCTGGGCATTCCGATCAGTGCCATTTCCGCCGTGTGTGCCGCGTTGCTTTGGGCGATTGCGGCCCGCGGCCACAAGATCTCCACCCAAAAGGTATTGAAAGAGGCCCCGTGGCACATCGTGGTGTTCTCGCTGGGCATGTATCTGGTGGTCTACGGGCTGCGTAATGCGGGGCTCACGGGCTATCTGGCCGGTTGGCTGGACGGGTTTGCCGGTTACGGCGTCTGGGGCGCGGCGATGGGCACCGGGGTGCTGACGGCGCTGCTGTCTTCGATCATGAACAATCTGCCGACCGTGTTGATCGGCCTGCTATCGATCGATGCCAGCCAGGCAACGGGTGCGGTGAAAGAGGCGATGATCTATGCCAACGTCATCGGCAGTGACCTGGGGCCAAAGATCACGCCAATCGGGAGTCTGGCGACATTGCTGTGGTTGCATGTGCTGGAGCGCAAGGGCATCCGCATTGGGTGGGGGTATTACTTCAAGGTCGGGATCGTGTTGACGGTCCCGGTGTTGTTGGTGACGCTGGCGGCGCTGGCTGTGCGGTTGTCGATTTAGACCGGGCCGGCCCTATTGCGAGCAGGCTCACTCCCACATTGGATCTTCCGCCCTGCACACATTCGGTGCAGGAGCGACTGGCCCCAATACTGGATTTTTGCCATACGACAATCCCTTGTAGGAGTGAGCCTGCTCGCGATGGGGCCGGCCAAGACTCAACACCTCTCAACCATTCCCCGGCACATTCGGCCAAAGATCCGCCACCAGAAACAGCCGCTCCGCTTCCTCCCAGTCCCCTTCGGCATTCTCGGTCAATCTCACCAGCAACTGCGCGGGCGCCAGCGGATCCAGTTCGCCCAGCCAGGCGTTCAACTGCTCATCGTTCCACGTCTGCTCGACGGGGTAGTGCGCCGGTGCCAGCCAGGCGTGACGGGGCAGGGGTTGCCAGCGACCTGACGGACGTTGCGCGACAAAGTGCGCCCAATCCTTCTGATGCAGCCAGCTTCCACGCAGATGCTGCGGATGTGCACCGCGCGGCGCCTGGGCCTGCCCGGGCCACGGATACAGCAGATAACCCCCTAGCCACAAATGAGCGCTGAACTGCTGAATATCCAGCGCCGCCAGCGCCTCGCGGCTTTCCGGGCGTGCCGAGATGGGCAGTTGATGCTGGCTGAGGTGTGCCAGTTTGCGGTCCAGTCGGTCATGGCATCCAGGTCCGAGCCACTGCGCCGGGTCGGTCCCGTCACCATTCTGCGGGCCGAGGTAAAGCTTGATCGCCAGTTCCAGGTGGTGCACTCCATCGCTATCGCGCAACAGCATGTCCAGCTCACCCAGCGTGTGACCTTCGCGACGAATCGGCAGATTCGCGGCAATCAACTCGATACCCGGCGCGTGGCGCACCGCGTACTGCCACAGGCGCTCGTAGTACAAACCCAGTCGACGGGTTCGTGCCTGGGCCAGCCAGTGCAGCAAGTCGTAGCTGTCGCGATCCAGTTGCCTGAGCCAGCTCTCCAGGCGTTCGGGTGTCCGCACCCAGTCACTGCCGGCCAGCGGGTGACGCTGCGGCCATGGCGTATCGCTGAGCATGGGCGGCGCGAGGATCACCCACGCCAGGTCACGCACCTCCGGATGGCGTAACTGGTGGGGCAACTGAAGCAAGTCTGGAAATAGGATCATCTTGCGAGCATAGCTCTAAACGTGACTACACCCTTGTCGCTGAAAGGATTTTGTCTACGCCGCGCTTTCGCCCATAATCGTGTTTTTCGCCGTCGCAGAGCCTGGAAGCCCCATGGAGCAATTTCGTAATATCGGCATCATCGGTCGCCTCGGCAGTTCGCAGGTGCTGGATACCGTCCGCCGACTGAAACGGTTTCTGCTCGATCGTCACCTGCATGTGATCCTCGAAGACACCATTGCCGAAGTGCTGCCAGGTCATGGCCTGCAAACCTCGTCGCGCAAGATGCTCGGCGAAGTGTGCGACATGGTGATTGTGGTCGGTGGCGACGGCAGCCTGCTCGGCGCGGCCCGGGCACTGGCCCGACACAATATTCCGGTGCTGGGTATCAACCGCGGCAGCCTGGGCTTTCTGACCGACATCCGCCCGGACGAGCTGGAAGTCAAAGTGGCTGAAGTGCTGGACGGCCATTATCTGGTTGAAAACCGCTTCCTGCTCCAGGCCGAAGTCCGCCGCCACGCCGAAGCCATCGGGCAGGGCGATGCGCTGAACGACGTGGTGCTGCACCCTGGCAAATCCACGCGAATGATCGAGTTCGAGCTGTATATCGATGGCCAGTTCGTGTGCAGCCAGAAGGCCGACGGCCTGATCGTCGCCACGCCCACCGGTTCGACGGCTTATGCGCTGTCAGCCGGCGGCCCGATCATGCACCCCAAGCTCGACGCTATTGTGATTGTGCCGATGTACCCCCATACCTTGTCAGGCAGGCCAATTGTGGTCGATGGCAACAGTGAGCTGAAAATCGTCGTGTCCAAGGATATGCAGATCTACCCGCAAGTCTCCTGTGACGGGCAAAACCACTTCACCTGCGCGCCGGGTGACACCATCACCGTCAGCAAGAAAGCCCAGAAACTGCGGCTGATCCACCCGCTGGACCACAACTACTATGAAGTCTGCCGGACCAAGCTCGGCTGGGGCAGTCGGCTGGGTGGTGGAGGCGACTGATGCTTGATCCCGCGCGTAGCTACGACCTGATCGGTGACGTGCACGGTTGCGCTCTGACCCTTGAGCACTTGCTCGACCGACTCGGTTATCACAAACAAGGTGGCGTCTGGCGCCATCCGTCGCGTATGGCGGTGTTCGTCGGAGACATCATCGACCGTGGCCCGCGGATTCGCGAGGCGCTGCACATCGTCCACGACATGGTCGAAGCCGGCCAGGCGTTGTGCATCATGGGCAACCACGAGTTCAATGCCCTCGGCTGGAGCACACCTGCGCCACCGGGCAGCGGCAAGCAATACGTGCGCGAACACACACCGCGCCATGCCCGCCTGTTGGCCGAAACCCTGACCCAGTTCGAACACCATCCCGCCGATTGGCACGACTTCCTGCAATGGTTCTATGAGATGCCGTTGTTCGTCGATGCCGGGCGTTTCCGTGTGGTGCACGCCTGCTGGGATGCCGGCCTGATCGCACCGCTGCGGGCCCAGTTCCCCAATGGGTGCGTCGATGAGCATTTCCTCCAGGCCTCTGCGGTGCCCGGCAGTTTTGCCTGCACCGTGTTCGACCGCCTGTTGCGCGGCACCGACATGCGCCTGCCGGACGGATTGACCATGACCAGTGGCGATGGCCTGACGCGATCGTTCTTTCGCACCAAGTTCTGGGAAGACGACCCGCAAACCTACGGAGACATTGTGTTCCAGCCTGATGCCTTGCCTGACCCGGTGGCCAAGACGCCACTGTCTTCTAACGAAAAAAACACCTTGCTGCGCTACGGCGTCGACGAGCCCCTGCTGTTCGTCGGTCATTACTGGCGCAGTGGCAAACCCGCGCCGATCCGTCCAAACCTCGGTTGCCTGGATTACAGCGCGGTGCTCTACGGCAAACTCGTCGCCTATCGCCTGGATCAGGAAACACAACTGGATCCGAACAAGTTCGTCTGGGTCGATGTCGAGCGTCCGGAGGTGCTGCAATGAGTACCGTGGCCGTGCTGCGCCTGCCACTGGCGGTGGACCTGAGCGGGTTCGTCAAACTGCTGCAGCGCATGCAGGTTCCGCATCGGGTCAGCGAGGAGTCTGGCGAACAGGTGCTGTGGGTGCCCGCCAGCATCAGCGAAGACGTGCGCTCTCTGTACGAACGCTTTCCGGCGGGTGATCCCGATCAGCAGCTGGACATCCCGGTTGCGCAAACCACCAAGCGCCCGGGCTTCGTCGAGCAACTGCGCTACGCCAAGGCGACTGGCGTGGTGTTGGTGCTGAGCATGATCGTCGGCGTCATCACGCTGCTGGGCGAAAATCTAGAGACGATGCACTGGCTGACCTTCCTCGATTTCCGTGTGGTCGGCGAGTACATCCATTTCGTGCCACTGGCAGACAGCCTGGCAGCGGGGCAGTGGTGGCGGTTGGTAACGCCAATGCTGATCCACTTCGGCATCCTGCACCTGGCCATGAACGGCATGTGGTACTGGGAGCTGGGGCGGCGGATCGAATCCCGCCAGGGCAGCATCAATCTGATTGGCCTGACCCTGCTGTTCAGCCTGGTCTCCAACTATGCCCAATATCTGTTCAGCGGTGCGACGTTGTTCGGCGGGTTGTCCGGCGTGTTGTACGGCTTGCTCGGGCATTGCTGGATCTTCCAGATGCTGTCGCCGAACCCGGCTTATCGCCTGCCACGGGGCGTGCTGGTGATGATGCTGGTCTGGCTGCTGCTGTGCCTGTCCGGGCTGGTCTCGATGATCGGCTTCGGTGAAATTGCCAACGCAGCCCATGTCGGCGGGTTACTCATCGGATGCTTCACCGGTTTGTTGGGTGGTTTGTACAACCGCCGTAAACTGGTCGTCTAAAATTTTTGTGCAGATTCAAGAGCGCGGAGACCCAATGTCCTCTTTTAACGAAATGATCAAGAACATCACCCCCGACATCTACCAGAGCCTGAAACTGGCGGTGGAAATCGGTAAATGGTCCGACGGTGGAAAACTCACCGCCGAACAGCGCGAACTGTCGTTGCAGGCCATGATCGCCTGGGAAATCAAGAACCTGCCCGAAGAAGAACGCACCGGCTACATGGGGCCTCAGGAATGCAGCTCCAAGTCGATTGAAGTGCCTAATATCCTGTTCAAGTCGGATGCCATCCATTGATCGAGATTGGCCGCGGTGCAATCAGCAAAATGTCGGCACGCCTTGACGGGCCGGACGTGCAGTACGCGTTTCGTCTGGGTGATGTCGAGGTCCCGGTCAATCCTTTGATCGGGACCACAGTGCGCCTGGAATACCTGGGAGCGATCCATTGCTCCCATTGCGGACGCAAGACCAAAACCAGTTTCAGCCAGGGTTATTGCTACCCGTGCATGACCAAGCTGGCGCAGTGCGATATCTGCATCATGAGCCCTGAGCGCTGCCACTTCGACGCCGGCACCTGCCGTGAACCCGAGTGGGGCCAGACGTTCTGCATGACCGATCACATCGTGTACCTGTCCAACTCGTCGGGCGTGAAAGTCGGTATTACCCGCGCTACGCAGCTGCCAACGCGCTGGATCGATCAGGGCGCCCGTCAGGCGTTGCCGATCATGCGCGTGTCGACGCGTCAGCAATCGGGCTTCGTCGAGGACCTGTTCCGCAGCCAGGTGGCGGACAAGACCAACTGGCGTGCTTTACTCAAGGGCGAAGCGGTTTCGGTGGACCTGGCAGCTGTTCGCGATCAGTTGTTCGACAGCTGCGCCGAAGGTTTGCAAGGTTTGCAGGAACGTTTCGGACTGCAGGCGATCCAGACCATTGCCGATGTCGAACCGATTGAAATCCGCTACCCGGTCGAGCAGTACCCGGCCAAGATCGTCAGCTTCAATCTGGACAAGAACCCGATTGCCGAAGGCACGCTGCTGGGGATCAAGGGGCAGTACCTGATCTTCGACACCGGCGTCATCAATATTCGTAAATACACGGCCTACCAGCTCGCCGTGCATCAGTAAGGACTCCAGCATGCGCACCGAACAACCGAAGATGATCTACCTGAAGGACTATCAGGCGCCCGAGTACCTGATCGACGAGACGCACCTGACCTTCGAGTTGTTCGAGGACCACAGCCTGGTCCATGCGCAACTGGTGATGCGCCGCAATCCCGAGCGTGGCCCAGGCTTGCCGCCGCTGGTGCTGGATGGCCAGCAGCTTGAATTGCTGTCGGTGAACCTCGGTGATGTAGAGCTGAGCGACACGGACTACCAGTTGACCGAGAATCACTTGACCCTGCACCCGACCAGCACCACGTTCACGGTCGACACCAGCGTCAGGATCCACCCGGAAACCAACACCGCGCTGGAAGGCCTGTACAAATCCAGCGGCATGTTCTGCACCCAGTGCGAGGCTGAAGGCTTCCGCAAGATCACCTATTACCTCGACCGCCCGGACGTGATGAGCAAGTTCACCACCACGGTGGTCGCCGAGCAGCACAGCTACCCGGTGTTGCTGTCCAACGGCAACCCGATTGCCTCAGGCCCCGGCGAAGAAGGCCGGCATTGGGCGACCTGGGAAGACCCGTTCATGAAGCCGGCGTACCTGTTTGCGCTGGTGGCCGGTGATCTTTGGTGCGTCGAAGACACCTTCACCACCATGACCGAGCGTTCCGTGGCGCTGCGTATCTATGTCGAGCCGGAAAACATCGACAAGTGCCAGCACGCCATGAACAGCCTGAAGAAGTCCATGCGCTGGGACGAAGAGGTGTACGGCCGCGAGTACGACCTGGACATCTTCATGATCGTCGCCGTGAATGACTTCAACATGGGCGCGATGGAGAACAAGGGCCTCAATATCTTCAACTCCAGCGCCGTGCTGGCCAAGGCCGAAACCGCCACCGACGCCGCTCACCAGCGCGTTGAAGCCATCGTCGCCCACGAATACTTCCACAACTGGTCGGGGAACCGCGTGACCTGCCGCGACTGGTTCCAGCTGTCGCTCAAGGAAGGTTTTACGGTGTTCCGTGATTCCGGTTTCTCCGCCGACATGAACTCGGCCACGGTCAAGCGCATCCAGGACGTGGCCTACCTGCGTACTCACCAGTTCGCCGAAGACGCTGGCCCCATGGCCCACGCCGTGCGCCCGGACAGCTTCATCGAGATCTCCAACTTCTACACCCTGACTGTGTATGAGAAGGGTTCGGAAGTGGTCGGTATGATCCACACCTTGCTCGGTGCCGAAGGCTTCCGCAAAGGCAGCGACCTGTACTTTGATCGCCATGACGGCCAGGCCGTGACGTGCGACGACTTCATCAAGGCCATGGAAGACGCCAATGGCGTCGACCTGACCCAATTCAAACGCTGGTACAGCCAGGCCGGTACGCCACGCCTGGCGGTGAGTGAGTCTTACGACGCCGCGGCGAAAACCTACAGCCTGACCTTCCGCCAAAGCTGCCCGGCGACCCCGGACAAGGTTGAGAAGCTGCCGTTCGTGATCCCGGTCGAGCTGGGCCTGCTGGACAGCAAGGGCGGCGAAATCGCCCTGCGCCTGCAAGGTGAAGCAAGCGCCCAGGGCACTTCGCGAGTGATTTCGGTGACCGAAGCCGAGCAGACGTTCACCTTCGTAGACGTCGCGGAACAGCCGTTGCCTTCGTTGCTGCGTGGTTTCTCGGCGCCAGTGAAGCTGAGCTTCCCGTACAGCCGCGACCAATTGATGTTCCTCATGCAGCACGACACTGACGGTTTCAACCGTTGGGACGCCGGCCAGCAACTGTCGGTCCAGGTGCTGCAAGAGCTGATCACCGATCACCAGAAGGGTGAGAAGCTGGTGCTGGATCAACGACTGATCACGGCCCTGCATTCGGTGCTGACCGACGAAACGCTGGACCAGGCCATGGTCGCGGAAATGCTTTCGCTGCCGGGTGAAGCCTATCTGACAGAAATCAGCGAGGTTGCTGACGTTGACGCCATCCACATCGCCCGCGAGTTTGCTCGCGAGCAACTGGCGGACAACCTGTTCGAGCCGCTATGGCTGCGTTATCAGGCCAATCGCGACCTGTCGAAAAAGACGCCTTATGTGGCCGAGGCCGAGCACTTTGCTCGTCGTGCGCTGCAGAACATTGCGCTGTCGTACCTGATGCTCAGCGAAAAACCGGAAGTCCTGGCCGCGACCCTTGAACAGTTCGAGTTCAGCGACAACATGACCGAACGCCTGACGGCGCTGGCGGTGTTGGTCAATTCGCCGTTCGACGAAGAGAAAGCGAAGGCGCTGGCCAGTTTTGCCGAGCACTTCAAGGACAATCCGCTGGTCATGGATCAGTGGTTCAGCGTCCAGGCCGGCAGCACGTTGCCTGGTGGCCTGGAGCGGGTGCGTCAGCTGATGCAGCACCCGGCGTTCAACATGAAGAACCCGAACAAAGTGCGGGCACTGGTAGGCGCGTTTGCCGGGCAGAACCTGATCAACTTCCATGCGGCGGATGGTTCGGGGTATCGCTTCCTGGCGGACCTGGTGATCGAACTGAACGGGTTCAATCCTCAGATTGCTTCCCGTCAACTGGCGCCGCTGACTCGCTGGCGCAAATACGACGACGCTCGTCAGGCGTTGATGAAGGGTGAGCTGGAGCGGATTCGGGCTTCGGGTCAGCTGTCGAGCGACGTGTTCGAAGTGGTCAGCAAAAGCCTGGCCTGACGCTGGCTCATCCCTTAAACCTGTTCTGATCGTTCCCACGCTCTGCGTGGGAATGCAGCCCGGGACGCTCCGCCTCCCAAATCGGACGCAGAGCGTCCAATGAGGCATTCCCACGCAGAGCGTGAGAATGATCTAGATGAATTTGTGGGAACGATCTTCTTCCACATCACCTCTCCGAATACCGCCTCATTCACCTCCAGCCCTTATCCCGCCAGTTAACAAAAGATAACGTGGCGTCGATTGTCAGACCTTTCCAAACCCCGATAGGATAAGCCAGCTTCCGAAGGGGCTCTAGATTGCGCATTTCAGGACTATGCTCCAGAAAGCCGATCAGGATGAACACCCTTACGGCGCCCTGAAAGGTTGAACGACCTAACAATAATAATGGGGGAAGGTCTATGAGTGAGCCTGTCATGGGTGTGGGTATCTGCCGCCCGCCGGCATTACGCAAATTCGCGTTGCTGGCTACAGCGCTCTCGCTGTTGGGCACTGCCATGTTGTCGGCTCCTGTGCTGGCCGCGGCCGCGCCGGCATCCGATGTTGTCTATTCCGTTGAATCAGCCAAGGCCAGCAAAAGCCTGATGCTCGATGTCGTGCACGCCGGCAAGCGGCTGGTGGCCGTCGGTGATCGTGGGCACATCCTGTATTCCGATGACCAGGGCGCTACCTGGACGCAGGCCAAGGTACCGACCCGGCAACTGCTGACCTCGGTGTTTTTCGTAGACGACAAACACGGTTGGGCCGTCGGTCATGACGCGCAGATCCTCGCCAGTGAGGACGGCGGCGTCACCTGGACCAAACAATACGAAGATCTGACACGCGAAGCGCCGCTGCTGGACGTCTGGTTCAAGGACGCCAACAGCGGCTTTGCCGTGGGTGCCTACGGCGCATTGCTGGAAACCACCGATGGCGGCAAGCACTGGGAAGACGCCAGCGACCGCCTAGATAACGAAGACCAGTTTCACCTCAACGGCATCGCGGCCGTCAAGGATGCCGGGCTGTTCATCGTCGGAGAGCAGGGCAGCATGTTCCGCTCTGCGGACTGGGGTCAGACCTGGGAAAAACTCGAAGGCCCGTACGAAGGTTCTCTTTTCGGCGTGATCGGTACCGCACAAGCCAACACTCTGTTGGCTTACGGATTGCGCGGCAACCTGTTCCGCTCCACCGATTTCGGCACCACCTGGGAGCCGGTTGAACTCAAGGCCACCCGTGGCGCGCTGGAGTTTGGTCTGTCCGGAGCTACGTTGCTCGATGACGGTTCCATCGTGATCGTTGGTAATGGTGGCTCGGTGATCCGCAGCAACGACAACGGCGAAACCTTCAGCGTGTTCAACCGTGCGGATCGCATTTCCGTGTCGGCTGTCACTGCCGCAGGCAACGGAAATCTGATTCTGGCAGGACAGGGCGGCGTTCGCGCTACTTCGCCATCGGGCGCCGAGTTGGGCAAATGAGCCGGGCACATAATAAGAAGGCGGGTCTATGACATCCCTAAGCAGCCATCACCAAGACAAGGCGACATTTCTCGAACGCCTGATTTTCAACAACCGCCCGGCAGTGATCACGATCTGCCTGCTGGTCAGTATTTTCCTGTTCTGGCAGGCGACGCTGATTCGTCCGTCCACCAGTTTCGAAAAAATGATCCCGCTGGAACATCCCTTCATTCAGAAGATGATGGAGCATCGCAACGACCTGGCGAACCTGGGCAACACGGTGCGGATCTCGGTTGAAGCCACCGACGGCGACATTTTCTCCAAGGAGTACATGGAGACCCTGCGTCAGATCAACGACGAAGTGTTCTATATCTCCGGCGTCGACCGCTCCGGTCTCAAGTCGCTGTGGAGTCCGAGCGTACGCTGGACCGAGGTGACGGAAGAAGGCTTCGCCGGTGGTGAAGTGATCCCGCAGAGCTATAACGGTTCGCAGGAAAGCCTCGATCTGCTGCGCAACAACGTGCTCAAGTCCGGGCAAGTCGGGCGACTGGTGTCCAACGACTTCAAGTCGAGCATCGTCGATATTCCATTGCTGGAGTCCTACCCGGACCCGCAGGACCAGGGCAAATTGCTGGCCCTAGACTATCGCAAGTTCTCCCACGAGCTCGAAGACAAGATCCGCGACAAGTTTGAGAAACAGAACCCCAACATCAAGATCCACATCGTCGGTTTCGCCAAGAAAGTAGGCGATCTGATCGATGGTCTGGTCATGGTGGTGATGTTCTTCGGCATCGCCTTCGTGATCACCCTGATCCTGCTGTACTGGTTCACCAACTGTATGCGCAGCACCGTGGCGGTACTCAGTACCACGCTGGTGGCGGTGGTCTGGCAACTCGGCTTGATGCACTTTTTCGGCTTCGGGCTCGATCCTTATTCGATGCTGGTGCCGTTCCTGATTTTTGCCATCGGTATCTCCCACGGCGTACAGAAAATCAACGGTATCGCCTTGCAGTCCAGCGAGGCGGACAACGCTCTGACCGCCGCACGACGGACCTTCCGTCAACTGTTTCTGCCGGGGATGATTGCGATCCTCGCGGATGCGGTGGGCTTCATTACCCTGTTGATCATCGACATCGGCGTGATTCGTGAACTGGCCATCGGCGCGTCCATCGGCGTGGCGGTGATCGTGTTCACCAACCTGATCCTGTTGCCGGTGGCGATTTCCTATGTCGGCATCAGCAAGCGCGCCGTGGAGCGCAGCAAGAAGGACGCGGTGCGCGAGCATCCGTTCTGGCGTCTGCTGTCGAATTTTGCCAGCCCGAAAGTCGCCCCGGTGTCGATTGCCCTGGCACTGATCGCTTTCGGTGGCGGCCTCTGGTACAGCCAGAATCTGAAAATTGGCGACCTGGACCAGGGTGCTCCGGAGCTGCGTCCGGACTCGCGTTACAACAAGGACAACAACTTCATCATCAGCAATTACTCCACCAGCTCTGACGTATTGGTGGTGATGGTCAAAACCAAGGCCGAAGGCTGCTCGCGCTACGAAGCCATGGCGCCGATCGACGAGCTGATGTGGAAGATGCAGAACACCGAGGGCGTGCAGTCGGCGATCTCGCTGGTGACCGTGTCCAAGCAGATGATCAAGGGCATGAACGAGGGCAACCTGAAATGGGAAACCCTGTCACGTAACCCGGATGTGTTGAACAACTCCATCGCCCGGGCAGATGGCCTGTACAACAACAGCTGTTCCCTGGCCCCGGTGCTGGTGTTCCTCAACGACCACAAGGCCGCGACCCTGGACCGAGCGGTTCACGCGGTGCAGGACTTCGCCAAGGAGAACAACAAGGACGGCCTGGAATTCATCCTCGCGGCGGGTAACGCCGGGATCGAGGCGGCGACCAACGAAGTGATCAAGGAATCCGAGCTGACCATCCTGATTCTGGTGTACATCTGCGTTGCGACCATGTGCATGATCACCTTCCGTTCCTGGGCGGCGACCTTGTGCATCGTGTTGCCACTGGTGCTGACGTCGGTACTCGGTAACGCGCTGATGGCGTTCATGGGCATCGGCGTGAAAGTGGCGACCTTGCCGGTCGTGGCACTGGGCGTGGGGATTGGCGTGGACTACGGCATCTACATCTACAGTCGCCTGGAAAGCTTCCTGCGTGCCGGTCTGCCGCTGCAAGAGGCGTACTACCAGACGCTGAAATCTACCGGTAAAGCCGTACTGTTCACCGGCCTGTGCCTGGCCATCGGCGTGTGCACCTGGATCTTCTCGGCGATCAAGTTCCAGGCCGACATGGGCCTGATGCTGACCTTCATGCTGCTGTGGAATATGTTCGGCGCGCTGTGGCTGTTGCCAGCGCTGGCACGGTTCCTGATCAAGCCGGAGAAACTGGCGGGGCAGAAAGGCAATTCGTTGTTTGCTCACTGATAGTTGACCGCAGCAAAAAAATAGCCCGGGCATTGTGCCCGGGCTTTTTTTTTCACTTCACTTCTGGTTTTCCATCTCGAGGAACAGCTTTTTAGCCAAAGGCAGTGCAATGATTTCTTTGTTCAGATTGATGACGGCTCGGGCGTCCTTTTGTGCCTGTTCAAACAGTTGTCGACGGGTGACTAAACGCTCTGCATGCGTCTTCAAGTGGGCGAACTGCGGTTGCAGTTTCGGCGTATCAACCGTTGGGTAATGGAAATGCGCGTACCACAGGGCATTGTTGTCATCCGGTTTACCTTGTCCGATCCTGCGTTTGTCGTGCACGGCGTACTCGGTCAGAAAGTCACCCGCCTGCAATGGGAAGTGAGTTTTCACGAGGGTGATTTTGACGAAATCATTCGCCAACAGATACTCGATGTTGGAGGCTCTTGGGCGTTGTAACAGGTACCCTTCGCGGCAGAATTCGCGAGCCTGTGTCTTCATCGCCTGCGCCTCGGCCAGATAAGTACCCGCTAATTTGACTGCGTTAGCATCGGCGGCGTGCCCGCGTTGTATTTCGTTGGCCAGGGACTCGAGCTGTTCGGCAGGCCTGGTCAGCATGTGATCCCACTCCCACGGGCGGAGGTCTTCAATGCGGCGAGGATCCTTTAGCTGCCTCTGTTCAAAGCGGATGTTGCCCTCGATGCGTGCCCGCTCGTTCACTATCTTTTCCGCGTCTGCCTTTATCCTTTTCAGTGAACGAACAGAAGGGCCCGCAGGTACGTCCGGAACTCCGGCCTGTGGCGTCGCAGAACCTGTCTCGTTGACCTCTTCCCAAAGACCTGTAGTGCCTTGCTCCTGATAGGAAGCAACGGTATGCCCGGTACTTGAGTCTATGACGTCGACAACCCTGCCTTGAGTTCCTCTGTCAGAAGGACGCAGGTCGCCCACCAGGCTGCCCTTGCTGGTATTGATGACTCTTTTGTTTGGCGTTTTCGCCTTCACCGGTTTTTCGGGGGATGGCTCAGGCAAGAAGCCTTCTTCGACAAGGATCAGGTCGGCCAGTTGCGATTCAAGGCTGGAACGGGCATCACTGAATTGCTTCAGAAAGGGTTCCCGGTATTCGTCCCGAATGTAACCTGACCGCATGTCGGACAACGAATTGAACGCGTTCTCAACACGCTTGTAGTGCTCTAATACATCCTGGAGGACCGTCGTTTTCTCAAGTGTCGAATAGCCTGAACGGGAACGCATTTCCGAATGCGCAAGAACGCTTTGTAATATTCGAGAATCCATTAGCTTTAGCGCCAAGAAAAACTGCACGGGTTCTCCAGGCTGGAAACTCCGGTCAATTGACAGCTCAAGAAGCGTCAGCAGCTTGGATTGCTCCAAGGGGTCAGCGAAGACGTACTGGTCGAGTGGCGTCACTGTCAGCAAGTACTGACGCAGAGCGGGATCCGCCTGATCCAATTGCGCCTCTATCCGCATGGCGATTGGAATCTGTTTTTCTTCTATCGCAAGCAGTTGTTTTTGAATGTTAAGAAATGTGTTGTAGGCAGTAGTAATGCCTTTACTCAACTCATCGTTGATACGGACGCTTAGTTCATCGATGTGCTCACCGCTTTCCAGTTCCAAAAGGTCCATGCGAACTTTGACCAGATAGTCAAAAGCGATGTTCCAGTTATTGAACTCCATCAACGCCGACTGGTTGCGCAGGGTCAGGTGATTCCCATTCGTCAGGTCTGCTGCCATTTGCTCGGTACGTTTCTCGACAATTTTGAGAATCAAAGGAGCAATCGCTGCGACGGCGTCCAGGTATTTGTCGAGCTCGATGTCCATGCCAGCCTTCGCGACGGCCGTGATGTTTCGTTGCTCTTCATGCTTTTTGAGGTACTCGGCTTTCTTTTCAGGACCTGCGTCAGCGAGCGTCAGATTCCAGAGCACTCTCAAGCGTTTCTTTTGTTTATCCAACGTTACGCGGGATGTTTGCAATGCCTCCCTGGCTTCTCGCAAAGGTGGTATCAGCGGCGAGATCTCAATTCTGAGCGCGTCGGTTTGGGCGCTTAACTGATCCAGATGATCCTGGTTTTCGGCTCTCCATCGTTGAACTCTTTCCCTGGGCATTCCCCCTTCCAGCCTGACGCCGCGTCGCAAGCGCCAATGACCCAAGCCATCGCTGGCAAGCTGAAAGCCGGGGTGATGGGAGTGCTTGGGATCGACCAGATAAACATCACCGAAGCCGGGTTCGATGCTGACCTGAAAGAGCAAACCGCCGACGCTGGCATGCCAGAGATTGTCTATTCGGTACAAGCCTTTCAAGCGACCGCTGGCCTCCGGAGTCGGCAGAGGGGAGGGCCACGGCACGTGGACCGAAAGCAACGCGTCCAGCAATTTTGCGCTGGCCCCGGCACTGGCAAGCGAACGGCTGAAATCCAACGCCGTACGTCCTGTCGCCGGCGGTTCACCAGACAACGCGAGCGGATTCTGCCGCACCAGCGGCGGGGTCTCAGGGTGGGCCGCTGAAGAGCGCAGCCACGAGGCAAGGTGCAGGTTGCTGTCATGCGCGGCGGGCTCCGGCAACGGTTGCCGCTTGGGGTTGGATGCCGCGTGCAGCAGCACCATCGCGGTGTTAAGCAACAGGTCGATCAACGCCAGCTCTCTGGTGGTTGGGTCGTCGCTGTCGAGTCCTGCCAGATCCTGTTCCAGGCTGCTGACTAACACCAGGAACCAGCCCGCCAACATGGCCGGCCCCTGGACCAACGGCAGTACCAGGGTATTGAACAGCAGCCACGCACCTTCCATCACGATGGCCCAGCGGCTTTCGCTGTTGGACACCGAATCCCGATCGGCCAGTTCGACCAGCGCCCCCGCGGTGCTGTGGAACAGATGGTTGAGCAACTGTCCGTCGGCTTGCGCCTGCAAGCATCTTTCGGCCCCGTCGTCTACGGCCAGGGTCGCGGGTGACGGCTTACTGTAAGGATCGAACTCACCCCCCAGCGTGAAGCGAATGATGTGCGGTTCTTTGATTCCGCCGTGGTCAAAAATGGGCCGAGCCTTGTCCGTCAGCCACATCAATACACTGGTCTGCAGTTCACCGGGTGTGGCGATGGCGTCCAGAAGGGCCTGGCGTGTCGGGTATTCGTACAGGCAGTCGGCATACAGTGGCCGATACAGCAGGTGCGGGCCGACGTTGGTGTCGCGGGGTTCGATAATAAAGATGTTGTTTACAGTATCGGGTGTGGCTCCGGCGGCTCTGCAAAGAGCCAATGGGCGCAGAACGATCTCCTGTCCGTCGATGCTTCTATCCCGGACTGTTTCACCCAACACGGCCTTTACACAGCGGTAGCCTTGGACAGTAACCCCGTGTTGTTTACGCATGGCAAATTCCAGCGCCTGCGTGGGCAAACTGACCTTGAGTTCACGGGTAAACAGCGTCTCTCGTCGACGGGCGTCTAGGGTATCGGACAGCAACAGATCCTTGATTTTCTGTGGGTAGGTCGCGCCGATGTCGACGCGTTGAATCAGCCCTTTGCTCCCCAGCACGTAATCCGCATCAAGCCAGTTCGGCAGTGCTTTGCCGCTTTTCGAGGACAGCTTGAGAGTGCCTTTCGGTTTGCCAGCAAGATTCTTGAGGGCCAGTTCCGTTAACGACATCTTCACATGCCCGATAAAACCCGCGCCGCCCGGGTACCCGGCGGCCACAGAGAAATCCAGCACCACATCGTCCGGGTCCTGATCGCCATGATCTGTGCGCATCTGTCTGCGCAAGGCGTCGCGACTGAAGGTATGGATGCTCGCAATCCCTTCGTTGAATGATCGGCCCTGGTTCTGCTTTAGCACTTGGGCCATGTCCTGCATATGACGGTGATAGGCAAACCGGTCTGCAACGCTGGCTTGCGTCACCCACTCGGGCAGATGAGTGCGGACCTGTTCGAGCTGGGCAGGTGTGGCTTCAGGCACTTTGGAGAACAGCAGCGCCGGGTCCGTGAGTGTGTCCAGGCGCCGCTCAAGCGCTCGTTCGCTCTGGCCCCGAAACTTCATTGTTCCGAGGTCTTCCAGTTGCTGGTTAAGAATGAGGCCGGCCTGCTGTTCAAACACATTGCCGTCAGGTTCGTTGCGCCGCCAACTGATGCTGTCGAACTCGAACCGACGCTGCATTCGCAGACCCCAGGCTTTACCGAAAGCATCGATGGAGTCAAACAGCTCGATGGTTCCGGCCACGCCATACAGCAACACCTGTTTGCCCCGTATGAGCAGCAGGTCCGGTGTTAGCAGGCGCTCTTCTTTTCCAGCGCTCTTGAGGGTTGTTTCGATGAAAGAGGCGTCAGTGACGGGGGTTGAACGTGGCAAACGCGCAAGCCGTTCCGGCCACGCGGCGACGAGAGACAGCATGTCACGCTGCGTGGGATCCAGGTCCGACCGCGACGCGGCAGCGGCCATCATCTGACCTTTGAGAAACTCACCGAACCATTGCCAGCGGTTGCTGCCCTGGGTATCGGACTCGCTCCAGTGGTCAGCCAGCGCCTGCTGGAAATAGATGTAAAGGGTCGAGGGTAGAGCGGCGATGATGTCGGCGATGACCTGCATGTCCAGTACGTAAGGCGGGGCTGGGGACTTCAGGCGGGTGGGGATGTTTTGAGTGAGGTAAAACGGCAATTCGCGCCGAGGGCTCAGATCCAGGAGTTGCGGATTAAGCACATGCTCCGTTGCGACATTACTCAACAGTTTGAATTCCCATCCTCCATCGGGGTGTGGGCTGGCGAGTTTGACGTCTCGCAGGTCGATTTCGAGAGTGGGATAGTGCTCCATGATTCGATCGCGCAGCGCATTGAAAACCACTGAAAAAAACGAAGGGCGATGGGCGAAGCGTTTATGAATGGCCACGGCGGCCAATTGACTCGGGAGGGTCGACTTTGCGTCGGTGTTTGAAGCGGGCATGACAACGTCCTTTTTCCTGTGTGAACCCGGTGCCGTCGTGGCTGCGGGGAAAACGGACCGCTGAGCGGTCCGTCACAGGAAATCGCATTTCGTCATCATGAGTGCGGTATCGGGATACTACCGCTATGACTCACGACGCTCTGCGTCGCATATGAATCCGGCGCTACCGAAAACTATCGGATCAGCTGGATCTGCTCTGGGTGTGAGAGGGCGACGGAGGCGAGTCCGCCTCCTGATCGATGTCTCGAATCAGCGCGGTTCCAATGGCAGGAATTCGCGGCTCGCGAGCTCTTCGCTGAGGATCCCATGATAAACATCGATTTTTTGCTGCGGATCCTTGGCCTTCAACATGGCCGATTCATAGGTTTCAAATTGCTGGTCTTTGGTTTTCAGATGGGCGCGGGTGTAATTGGCTTTCCCGTCTACTGCGTTTGCATAGTGAAAGTGGGCGTACCACAAGGGTTGATTTTGGCCGTCGAGCAGAACGTACTCCTGCATGAAGTCTTTTCGACCGGTTTTCAACTGGACCCGATGGCTAAAGACCCGGACGTAAATCGCGTTGTTACGCAGCAGATACGCCACCCCCTCGCTAGTCGGTGGCCTGGCCAACGTTATCTGTGTGCGAAGTTCAGTCGCTTTGCTCTCGAGAGTGTTTGCCTTGGCCCGCAGTGCGCTAATCAGGCCCACATCCTGCCCTGGATTGACCGGAGCATTTTCGTGGTTCTCGAGTTTGTCCGCATAACCGGTCAGCTTCTGCGCCTCGCGTTGCAACTGTTCTTCAATTTCCCTGGGAGAACTCGCTCGCCGTGCATAACCCTCGATTTTCTGCACCTGATTGTCAACGTTGGCCAAGGCTTTGCGGGCATCGCCTTTGAGTTGCGGGTAGGGGGTCGCGAGCGCACGAGGTGCCGGTTGCACTGGTTCGATTGCTACCCAAACGTTTGGCTCTTGTTCGTGGAAAGAAGCCAGGGTGCTGCCTTCCAAGGGGCTCTTGATGTCGACAATGTCTGCGACCTGATTGGTCACCCGTGGACGCAGGTCGCCAATCAATGTGCCGTTGGTGTCGGTTTTGATGACCCTCTTTCGGCTCGCTCTCGGCGCGGGAGGTTTGACAGGGGGGTGGTTGGGGCCGGACGAAGGGCCAGGCGATTCCAACGCTGGCAGGCTTTGCAATTCGTCCGCCAGACGACGCTCGGCATCGAGCCGTAATTCGCCAATGATCTCGCGTAGACGATTGAACGCGGTGGCGTCCAATTCATCATTGCTGAAAATGCCAATACTTTCCAACGCGTCCTGCGCCTTACTGTAGCGGCCGACAAGATTATCAAGCACCGCGATACGATCGGCACTTTCATAGACTGTCGAGCCTTGCAGTTCAGAATGCGAACGAGACAATAACACCACTGGAACCATAGCCTCGTCCAGCTCCAGGACGGTTCGAACCCCCCAGCGCTTGATACTGAGCGGGCGCAATATCTCCAGATGAAAAGCTTTGAGGCGCAGTGCTGTAAATTCGTTGCCGGATCGATTGCTCGTCAATCGCTGCCAGGCATCTCGCCCCTGGCGGGAAATTTCTTTTAACTCCAGCAGTCGAGTGTCTACCTCTTCGTAAAGCTTGATCATGGTGTCGTTGATGTCGGCAGTTTTGCGGAGGAATTCGAGGTAGCGATCCCTCGCGGCAACACCGCCGTCAAACAGTGCAGCATCCATCCGCTCGAGGCCATTGTTGAATTCAGGATAGTTGCTGACATTGGCTTGACGGTCCATATCAGCGGTAACAATCCGTTTGCGGACGTTGTTTATAGTGTTCTCCAGCAGGGCCGCCATTCGGGGCTGTGGAAGATCCGCTTTTTTCAGTGCGGCAATTTCCTTCAGTGCGGCGATCTGCGTCACATAAGTGTCGGTCTGCTTGTCCAGCTTACTGTTGAAAATCTGCCTGAACCTCGCTCGCACCTGTTCGGTAGCGTTAGGGAGGTCTCTTTGCTGGTTCATCAGTTGCTCAGCAATATCCACGCCTCGCTGCACCTCCACCTGCTGACCGAGAAACGCCTCGTAATTGCGATCGAGAAGATTGATGCGATCTACCGCCTCTCGACGTTGGGCCTTGATTCTTGACTCTCGGCCGCCACCGACGAGTTTCAAACCGTGGTCCAGACTCCATTGACCCTTTCCATTGCTTTTCAACTTGATGCCCGGATGGTCCGAATGGATCAGAAACACCTCGCCGAAACCGGACACGATGCGCACGCGCAACAGCAGACCGGCAAGCGTTGCGTGCCATTTGTTATCTATCAGGTACAGCCCTTTGAACGCACCGGCCGCTACGGGCTCGGGCAGAGGTTCTGGCCATGGGACCTGAATCTCCAGCAAGGTGTTGAACAGTCTGGCTGAGGCCGAATCCCGAGCCATCGACAGGTTGAAATCCAAGAGCGTATTGCCACTGCCAGGAGGCTGCGAGGGTAAGCCGGGTGCTTTCTGGTGGATGACTGGATCAAGTGGCGTCGGGTACGAACGTAAAGGATGGCGCAACGGCTCCAGTGCGATCGGGGCGAGCTTTTCTACCCTGTCGGGTAGCGTTGCCATGTCAGGTTCTTTCGCCCCATGCAGCAGCACCAGGCCGATGTTCAATAACAGATCGGTCCACGCCAGATTTCGGGTGACAGCGTCTTCGCTGTCCAGTGCTGGAACATCGTTGATCAGACTGTGGGTGATTTGTAACATCCAGCCTACGGCCATGGCAGGGCCGCGTAACGGCAGAATCAGGAGGTTGAAGACCAGCCAACCGCCTTCAAGAATGATCGCCCAACGACTCTGCGCATCGGACACGGATTGCCGGTCTGCGAGCTCGACCAGTGCTCGAACGTTGCTGATGAACAGACGGGCCAGTAATCGATCCTCTTCGACAGCCTTCAACCAATCCGCTGCCGCCGCATCGCCCACCAGGATTGCCGGCGCAGGTTTTTCGAAAGGGGTGAAGTCGTCGCCGACGTGATAATGGACGATGTGCGGTTCGTTGAATCCATTGTTGGCATAGATCGGCGTTGCACGATCGCTGAGCCACGTCAGCACGCTGCTTTGCAACGGTCCGGCAAGGGCGATCGCTTTCAGCAGGTCATTGCGGGTAGCGTATTGCTGCAGGGCGGGTGTGTAGAGTGGTCGATAAAGAACATGGGGACCGTCGGCGTTCAGGTCTTTGGCTTCGATGATAAACATGTTGGCGACCACATCGCAGTCCGCGGCTGCTTTGCGTTGAAACGCCAAGGGCCTGATGACAATCACCTGCTCTTCGACTATGCGTTCGGTGGCCGTTTTTTTCATCAGCGCATTGACGTATTGATAGCCCAGTCGGTTGAAACCATGCTCGCCCCGGATAGAGTGTTCGAGCGCCTGCAGTGGTAACTGAATGGCCAGTTCCAGCGAGAACAGCTTTTCACGTTCGCGCGCTTCAGCGCTATCACCCAGCAGCAGACTATCGATCAGTTCGGGGTAGTGCTTACCGACATCGACGCGCGTCACCAGATCCAGCAGGTAAGTTTCGGTGGTCCAATCCTGGATCAGTTGATTGCCCGTGTGACGAATGGTCATCCGGCCTTTGGGTTTGCCTGCCAGGTTCTTGATTGCCAGCTCGGTCAGGGACATCTTCACTGGTTCGATGTAGCCGCTGCCCATGTTACCGACAGGCACGTGGAAGGTCAGTTCCAGTTCGTCGGCGTTGTAACCGGGGGCCTGTGGTTGATCTTCCAGCATTTGCTTGTGCAGCGCTTTCTTCGCGAAGGTGTGAAGGTCATCAATGCCATCGCGATATGAGCGCCCGTGGGTTTGCTGTTTGGTGCTGGCGAGCGCCAGGATATGTTGCCGGTAAGCCATGCGATCTGTGGCGCTGGCCGCTTGCAACCATTCCGGGAGGGTCGCTTGTATCGGTTGAAGGTTGCGGGGATCACTCAGCGTGTCAATGAACAGACGGGCGACATCGGTGATGGCGTCGATGCGCTGTTGCAGTGCGTCCAGGCTTTGATTCGCGGGAAACTTGAGTGCCGCCAGGTTTTCCAGCTGCTGATTCAGCAGTAAGGCGGCCTGGGTGTCGAAGATGTTGCCCGCCGGCTCGAACCGCTTCCAGATGATGGTGTCGACAGTAAAGTCCTGCTGAAAACGCTCCGCCCAGGCCCGACCAAATTCCTCCAGTGACGAGTACGCCTCGACACCGCCGGTCAAGCTGCACAACAGGTGGGTTTCAGCGCAACTGAGCAGCAGGTCGGGCGTCTGCAGGCTGGCCGAGACAGTGCCTTTGCTCAGAGTGGTCTGAAGCGTACAGGCTTGAATAACGCCTCCGGACCACGGCTTTTGCAAACGGACCTGACGATCAGGGTGGTTGGCCAGTTCCGTCAAGACCCCGGCCTGTGAGGCGTCAAGACCTGTGTGGCGGACCGCTGCCGTTTTCAGCAGGCCAGCGAGGAGATCGCCAAGCCATTCCCAGCGGCTGCCCCCCGCGCCGGTATCGTCATTCCAGTAAGCCGTCAGGGCTTCCTGTAAACCAATGTACAGAATGTCCGGGAGCTCGAGGATAACCGCTGCAATGACCCGCATGTCAGGCAAACGCGAGGTGGTTTTGCTGACCCCCATTTGCTTGGGCACTTTATTGGTCAGGAAGCAGTTGCGACCGTATTGATCTCCAAGATCGAGTTTCACGCCGCTGGCGAGGTACTCCAGCACCTCGTCAAGTAATAAAGACAGACGCCACGCGCCGTTAGGAATGGGCTGGGCAAGCTTGGTTTTATAAGGGTCGAAGTCGAGCTCGGGGTACTTTTCCAGCAAACCTTCCTTGAGCAGGCGAGCGGTTTGCGAGCGTAATGTCGGTCGGTTGTCGAATCGGGCGCTGACGGCACGCGCGATGATGCTGGTTGAGTCCAGTGAGGTCGGTGTCGGTAATGTTGGCATGGTGCAATCCTTGGCACGTTCAGGATTGCACAACATAGAACGGCAGCAGGTTAAACGTGCGGTAACGGGATATCGCACATCAACCGTTCAATGGGTCAGCAGCACTCGGTGGGCCGATAAACATCGTAAAACATACGCACGCCTCGCTGGCTGTCAGGAGTCGCTACCCAACATCACGTTCAGCGCACTGCGCGCATCATCCAGCTGCACCAGCGTCGCATGCCGTGCACCGAGAGCGTCGCGGTTTTCGATGGCGGTGAGGATTGCCTTATGCCGTGGCAATGCCAGCTCGTGCAGGTTCGGTCGCTGGTTGGAATGCTTCAGCGCTTCGGCAATCGCGACCGAGAGCATGTTGCACAGGTTCGCCAGCAAATCGTTGTGCGTCGCATCGGCGATCCGGCTATGGAAATCCAGGTCCGGTTGCAGCAAGGCTTCCGGTGTCGGCGCGGCTTCCATGCGTTGATAGGCTTCACCGATGGAGGCGATGTCCGCGTCGGTGGCGAACTGGGCGGCCAGGGCGGCCGCAGCGGGTTCGATGATGCTGCGCACACTGGTCAGCAGGTCGAAGAATTCATTTTGCGGACTGCTTTGCATCAGCCAGTGCAACACGTCCGGGTCGAGCATGTGCCATTCCTTGCGCTGCTTGACCACCGTGCCGACGCGCGGACGGGAATACACCAGGCCTTTGGCAACCAGTACCCGCGTGGCTTCGCGCAGCACCGGTCGGCTGACCGCGTACTCTTCGCACAACAGCGCTTCGGCGGGCAACTTGTCGTCCGGTTTGAACCGCCCGGAAACGATCTGCATGCCCAGTTCCTGGACGATGCGCGAGTGCATGCTTTTGCGGTCGGAGGGTTTGCGGTAATCCATGGGGAACGGCGCGATCCTGTGGGATGGAGATGCCGCGCATGATAGCAGGCACGACACAGTATTGAGGTGGATACACAAACCAAATGTGGGCGCCAGCAGGCTGGCTCCCACAGGGGAAATGCATTCCAATGTCGGAGCTGCCGCAGGTTGCGATCTTTTGCGCTTAATGCGAGTGGCGGGGGACTTCGGCGCCTCGGCATCCGACCAGGAAATCGAAGTCACAGCCCTGATCTGCTTGCAGTACATGATCGATGTACAGCTGACGATAACCGCCCACAATCAGTTGCTGCGGTGGTTGCAGATCCGCCATGCGCGCCGCGAGCTCCGCGTCCGGAATATCCAGGTGCAGTCGCCCGTTGGCACAATCGAGTTCGATCCAGTCACCTTCCTTCACCGTCGCCAGAGGCCCGCCGGCAGCGGCTTCGGGGGCGACATGCAGCACCACCGTGCCGTACGCCGTGCCGCTCATGCGCGCGTCGGAAATGCGCACCATGTCCGTCACGCCTTGGGCTAACAGCTTCGCGGGCAGCCCCATGTTGCCAACTTCAGCCATGCCCGGATAACCCTTCGGGCCGCAGTTTTTCATGACCAGTATCGAGTTCGCATCCACGTCCAGTTCTGGATCGTTGATCCGCGCCTTGTACATGTCGAAGTTCTCGAACACCACCGCACGACCGCGATGCTGCATCAGCTCAGCACTGGCGGCGGACGGTTTGAGCACGGCACCAAGCGGCGCCAGGTTGCCGCGCAGCACACAGATGCCGCCGTCGGCGCGGATGGGATTGTCGAGGGTGCGAATGACTTCGTCCTGGCCATAGATCGGCGCGTCCCTGGTGTTCTCGCCAATGGATTTGCCGTTGACGGTCAACGCGTCCGGATGGGGAATCAGATTGGCTTCGCCGAGGCGGCGCAGTACGGCGGGCAAGCCTCCGGCGTAGTAGAACTCTTCCATGAGGAAACGACCGGACGGTTGCAGGTCGACGATGGTCGGCATGCCTCGACCCATGCGGGTCCAGTCATCCAGCTCCAGGTCCACACCGATGCGGCCGGCAATGGCCTTCAGGTGGATAACGGCATTGGTCGAACCACCGATGGCGGCGTTGACGCGAATGGCGTTTTCGAATGCTTCTTTGGTGAGGATTTTCGACAGCTTCAAGTCTTCGCGAACCATCTCTACCGCCCGCATGCCGGACATGTGCGCCAACACATAACGGCGTGCGTCGACGGCTGGAATCGCCGCGTTGTGGGGCAGGGAAGTGCCCAGGGCTTCAGCCATGCAGGCCATGGTCGAGGCGGTGCCCATGGTGTTGCAGGTGCCCGCCGAACGGGACATGCCACCCTCGGCCGCGAGGAAGTCATCAAGGGTGATGGTGCCCGCCTTGACCTGCTCACTGAGTTGCCACACCACGGTGCCGGAACCGATGTCCTGACCCTTGTGCTTGCCGTTGAGCATCGGCCCGCCGGTCACGACGATGGCCGGCACGTCGCAACTGGCTGCGCCCATCAACAGGGCAGGCGTGGTTTTGTCGCAGCCGGTCAACAGCACGACGCCATCAATCGGGTTGCCGCGAATCGCTTCCTCCACATCCATGCTCGTCAGATTTCGCGTGAACATGGCGGTCGGACGCAGATTCGATTCGCCATTGGAAAACACCGGGAACTCAACCGGCCAGCCGCCCGCCTCAATCACCCCACGTTTGACGTGCTCCGCGATCTGGCGGAAATGCGCGTTACAGGGGGTCAGTTCCGACCAGGTATTGCAGATCCCGATGATCGGCTTGCCATGGAACTGGTGGTCGGCAATGCCCTGATTCTTCATCCAGCTGCGGTACATGAAGCCGTTCTTGTCAGCCGTGCCGAACCATTGGGCAGAGCGCAGATTGGGTTTTTTATCAGACATGATCGATTCTCTTATTGTATGACTATATTGTTCCGACTGATGGATAACATAAGCGCTAAATCGACGGTTTGGAAGTGTTGTTGAGTAAATAGTAATACTATATAGTCGGTCGCAACGGAGGGATTGCCCTGGCGGTTTTCTGCGAGAGGCGTCCCCCGAGGTTCTATAACAACAACAATCGGAGACCGATCTCATGAGCCAGGAACTGCGGCTGATACGTCGCATCACGCTGAAACTGATTCCTTTCCTGATCCTGCTGTACCTGATCGCCTATGTGGATCGCTCCGCCGTAGGGTTCGCCAAGCTGCACATGGGCGCGGACATCGGCATTGGCGACGCTGCCTATGGACTGGGCGCCGGGCTGTTCTTCATCGGTTACTTCCTGCTGGAGATTCCCAGCAACCTGATGCTCGAACGCTTCGGCGCGCGGCGCTGGTTTGCGCGGATCATGGTGACCTGGGGCGCGATCACCATCGGCATGGCTTTCGTTCAGGGGCCGCACAGTTTTTATGTCATGCGCTTCCTGCTCGGTGCCGCCGAAGCCGGGTTCTTTCCGGGCGTTCTCTACTACATCACCCAATGGTTCCCGGTGCGCCATCGCGGCAAGATCCTGGGGCTGTTCATCCTCTCGCAACCCATCGCAATGATGATCACCGGCCCCGTGTCCGGCGGACTGCTCGGCATGGACGGCACCCTCGGGCTTCACGGTTGGCAATGGCTGTTCATCGTCATCGGCACCCCCGCGATCCTGCTGACCTGGCCGGTGCTGCGCTGGCTGCCGGACGGTCCGCAACAGGTTAAATGGATGGACCAGGCCGAGAAGGACTGGCTGACCGGCGAACTGCAAAAGGACCTTCAGGAATATGGCCAGACTCGCCACGGCAATCCGTTGCACGCCCTCAAGGACAAACGGGTGTTGCTGCTGGCGTTGTTCTATCTGCCAGTGACCTTGAGCATTTATGGGCTCGGTCTGTGGCTGCCGACGCTGATCAAGCAATTTGGCGGCAGCGACCTGACGACCGGGTTCGTGTCATCGGTGCCGTACATTTTCGGGATCATTGGCTTGTTGATCATCCCGCGCAGCTCAGACCGACTGAATGATCGCTACGGTCATCTCGCGGTGCTCTATGTATTGGGCGCGATCGGTCTGTTCTTCAGCGCCTGGCTGACGATGCCGGTGGCGCAATTGGCGGCGCTGTGTCTGGTGGCGTTCGCGCTGTTCTCGTGCACCGCCGTGTTCTGGACCTTGCCGGGTCGTTTCTTCGCCGGCGCCAGTGCCGCAGCGGGTATCGCCTTGATCAACTCGGTCGGCAACCTGGGCGGCTACATCGGTCCGTTCGTTATTGGTGCGTTGAAGGAATACACCGGGACTCTCGCCTCGGGGCTGTATTTCCTGTCCGGCGTGATGGCCTTCGGGCTCGTGTTGACCGGCGTGGTGTACCGCTTGCTGGAGCGCAAACATGTGCTGCCGGCTGACCAATTCGCCGCCAGCGCACGGGGTGCGACGCGTACTTGAACAACTTACTCCGCCCCCTGTGGGAGCTGGCTTGCCAGCGATGACGGCAGCGCGTTGTGCGTTGATGTACCTGACAGTTCGCTATCGCTGGCAAGCCAGCTCCCACAGGATTTTGCAGTGCTGTTGAAAGGTTTGTTTAAAGGAGAAAACCATGCGTTTGGTTCAGTTCGAATTGATTGACGGCGAGCGCCGGGTTGGCGTGGTCGAGGAGGGGCTGGTGCGTGAGGTGCTGGATGCGCGCACGGTTCGCGATCTGGCGTTGGCGGCCATTGAGGCCGGTAAAAATCTTGAGCAACAGGTCCAGGCATTGGGGCTGGGCCTCAGTCACGACTATGCAGACCTGCTGACCCAATGTCGCATCCTGCCACCGTTGGATCACCCGGACCCGGCGCACATGCTGGTCAGCGGTACCGGCCTGACCCACCTGGGCAGCGCCTCGGCTCGCGACAAGATGCACCAGCAGATCGGCGACGAAACCGCGATGACCGACACCATGCGCATCTTCAAATGGGGCGTGGAGGGCGGCAAACCCGCAGCAGGGCAGGCGGGTGTACAGCCTGAATGGTTTTACAAGGGTGACGGCAGCATCGTTGTACGCCCTGGTCATCCGTTTCCACTGCCGCCGTTCGCTGAAGATGCCGGGGAAGAGCCGGAGCTCAGTGGTTTGTACGTCATCGGTCCCGACGCCAGGCCCTATCGCCTCGGTTATGCGGTGGGCAACGAGTTTTCCGACCACGTCATGGAACGCAAGAACTACCTCTATCTGGCGCATTCAAAACTGCGCAGCTGCAGCTACGGCCCGGAGCTTCGGCTGGGCGAACTGCCGCAACACCTGGCGGGCACCAGCCGTATTCTGCGCGACGGCGAAGTGCTGTGGCAGAACGAGTTTCTCAGCGGCGAGGCCAACATGTGCCACAGCCTGGAAAACCTTGAGTACCACCATTTCAAATACAGCCAGTTCCTGCGGCCGGGGGATGTGCACATTCACTTCTTCGGCACCGCCACCCTGTCCTTTGCCGAGGGCATTCGCACCCGACCCGGTGATCTGTTCGAGATCAGCCAGGCCGAATTCGGCGCGCCGCTGATTAACGGCATCACACCCGTGGAAGCAGCGTTTGAACCTGGCACCGTCGGCACACTTTAAGGAGACATGCATGTCCCGCATTCTTGGTCATAACTACATAGGCGGGCAGCGCAGCGCTGCCGGCACCCTCACACTCCAGAGCGTCGACGCCGTTACCGGCGAGGCGTTGCCCCATGACTTCTATCAGGCAACACCGGTAGAAGTTGATGCCGCGGCCGAGGCGGCGACTGCCGCGTACCCGGCCTATCGGCGTCTGAGTGCCGAACGCCGCGCGCATTTCCTCAATGGGATTGCCGATGAACTGGACGCCCTGGGCGATGATTTCGTCGCCCTGGTCTGCCGCGAAACCGCGTTGCCCGCGCCACGCATTCAAGGTGAGCGTGGCCGTACCAGCGGGCAAATGCGCCTGTTCGCCAACGTGCTGCGTCGCGGCGACTTTTATGGCGCCCGTATCGATCAGGCACTGCCGGATCGCAAACCGCTGTCCCGTCCCGATTTGCGCCAGTACCGCATCGGCCTCGGTCCGGTGGCGGTGTTCGGCGCGAGCAATTTCCCGCTGGCATTTTCCACTGCCGGCGGCGACACGGCGTCTGCATTGGCCGCCGGTTGCCCGGTGGTGTTCAAGGCGCACAGCGGTCACATGGCCACCGCCGAGTCCGTCGCTGATGCGATCATTCGCGCGGCGGAAAAAACCGGCATGCCGGCGGGCGTCTTCAACATGATTTACGGCGGCGGGGTCGGTGAAGCGCTGGTCAAACATCCGGCGATTCAGGCTGTCGGTTTTACCGGTTCATTGAAGGGTGGCCGAGCCTTGTGCGACATGGCCGCAGCCCGTGCACAACCTATCCCGGTGTTCGCCGAGATGTCGAGCATCAACCCGGTGATCATCTTGCCGCAGGCGCTGCAAGCGCGGGCCGACACCATCGCCCGCGACTTCACCGCTTCGGTGGTTCAAGGCTGTGGTCAATTCTGTACCAACCCCGGTTTGGTGATCGGCATTCGTTCGCCGCAGTTCAGCGCGTTAGTGCAACAGGTAGCGGCGCTGATCAATGACCAACCGGCGCAAACCATGCTCAATGCCGGCACGCTCAGCAGTTATGGCAAAGGGTTGCAGAAGCTGCTCGCGCACCCGTCAATCGAACACCTGGCTGGCCAGTCGCAACAGGGCAATCAGGCACAGCCGCAACTCTTCAAGGCCAATGTGGATTTGTTGATCCACGGCGATGAAGTGTTGCAGGAAGAAGTGTTCGGTCCGACCACGGTGTTCGTCGAAGTCGCGGATCAGGCGCAGCTTAGCGCTGCACTTAATGGCCTGCACGGGCAACTGACAGCGACCCTCATTGGCGAGCCGGAAGACTTCGAGCAGTTCGCCGAATTGACGCCGCTGCTGGAACAGAAGGTGGGGCGCATCCTGCTCAATGGTTATCCGACCGGTGTGGAGGTCTGCGATTCGATGGTCCATGGCGGGCCGTATCCGGCAACGTCCGATGCCCGTGGTACCTCGGTGGGCACCTTGGCGATCGACCGTTTCCTGCGTCCGGTGTGTTTCCAGAACTACCCTGACAGTTTGCTGCCGGATGCGTTGAAGAACGGCAATCCGCTGCGCATTCAGCGCCTTGTGGATGGCAAACCGTCCACTGATGCCCTCTAAGGACGAAACGCACGTTCCTGTAAGAGGGAGCCTTTGTGGCGAGGGGATTCATCCCCGTTCGAATGCGAAGCAGTCGCAGAACTTTTAGTTAGGGCCGCTTCGCAGCCCAGCGGGGATAAATCCCCTCACCACAAAAGTTCGCTCCCATAAGGGCCGCTTCGCAGCCCAGCGGGGATGAATCCCCTCGCCACAAAAGTTCGCTCTCACAGGGGGCGCATCGATATCTATAACGTGGCACGCGCAGACCCACCCCCACATTGAGCTATCATGGCGTCTTTCCCCTTTCAAAGATTGACCGCCATGACTGCCGCAAACGACACCTTGCTCAACACCCTCGAACACTGCGACATGGTTGAAATCGACGGCCTGCACGCCTTTGAATTCTCGCTGGACGAGGATGACAACCTGCACATCGAGTGCATGGACGGCCGTGCGGCCAAACACTGGGAATTCACCCCGGCGCAGATTCAGGCCGCCACGTTCGACCCCACCTTGCAGAGCTGGGTGATCACGGGTGACTCCGGCGAGCATCGACTGGTCTGCCTGACAGCGTTCGGCGGTGGTGACGACGAGGACGAAGGGAATGAGGATGCGTAATTTCTGGCCACTGTTGATCGCCGGCAGCGTCGGCGCGATGGGTGTTCAGGCAGCGCCGGCCGATGACTTCCAATTGCTGGTCGGGTCCTACACCGCCGGCCAGAGCCAGGGCATCTATCGGCTGAATTTCGACAGCGCTACCGGGCAGATCGACGCTAAACCCCTGCAAGTGATCAAAACCGAAAACCCGTCCTGGCTCACCTTGTCCAAAGATCAGCAACGTCTGTTCGTGGTCAACGAAAACGGTCCGGGACAGGCTGATCCGGTAGGCCGCGTCAGCAGCTATTCGATCGATCCCAAGTCCTACCAATTGAGCCTGATCAACCAGGTTCAGAGCCTGGGCAACGAGCCCACGCATTCGAGCCTGAGTGCTGACGCCAGTCACCTGTTCGTCAGCAACTACTCAGTCGTGGAAGACCCGGGTGGCACCCTGGCGGTCGTGCCCGTCAGCGCCGATGGCACGCTCAAACCGGTGGTGCAGATGAGCAGTCATCCGTCCAGTCGGGTCGATCCTGAGCGGCAGATGTCGGCGCATGTGCATTCGACGATCTCGTCGCCGGACGGCCGCTATGTGTTTTCCAATGACCTGGGGGCGGACAAGGTGTTTGTCTATCGCTTCGACCCCAAGGCCAATCCGCAACTGCCCTTGACCGCCGCCGCCCCGGCGTCGGTTCAGCTGCCACCGGGCAGTGGACCGCGACATTTGCTGTTCAGCGCGGATGGCAAGCATGCCTGGCTGACCATGGAAATGAGCGCGCAGGTCGCCGTGTTCGATTACCAGGACGGCAAGCTTGAGCAGACGCAAATGGTCGATCTGGCGGCGGGTCAGCCGGTCTCGGACAAGGCCGCTGCGGCGTTGCATGCTTCGACAGATGGCAAGTTCCTGTACGTCAGTAACCGCGGGACTGCCAATCAACTGTTGGTGTTTGCCATCGATCCGGCCACCGGCCATCTCACGGAGTTGCAGCGTCGCTCGGTAGAAGGTGATCACCCGCGTGAGTTCAGCCTCGACCCGAGTGGCAGGTTTTTGCTGATTGCCAACCAGAAGAGCAACCAGATTGTCGTCGTCGAGCGCGATGCCAAAAGCGGTTTGTTGGGTAAAACCGTGCAGAAGCTAGCCATGGACGCGCCCAGCGATCTCAAATTCCTGGTGCGTCAATAGGCCGCAGGCCCCGGTTGATGGGGCCTGCATCCTTCTATCAATGACACTGATATGTGGAAGTGCTACAAAGCATTTCAAGGCGATCACCTTCGAAGGTTAAGTTTGCTTCACGGCCCCACCGGGCAAGCAAGCCAACTGACTCCTAGGAATACCGCCATGAACTTCAATCTTTTCTCCATCATTGCCGCGTCCGCTATCTCTGCCACCGTAGCGCTGCCAACCAGTGCCAGCGTCGAGATCAGCAGCAAAAAATCCCACACCCAAAGCTACACCCCGAAATACCTGCAACAGAGCGCCAACTTCCACGCAGCCCTGGATCACAAAACCCAAGCCTGAAATTCTGGCCCTGCACTTTTTATGCAGGAGCGAAGTCACTTTTGACAGCTCGATAGCCGTTGCGTCGAGAAGCCATGAGTGATGTCGCTCCTGCATAACGCGTTTGCAGGCCTTTTAAATACTGGATTTCCTGGCGCATGCTCCTGCGCAGTTCCAGGAATTCACGATCAACGAAACTGATAGTCACTATAGATAAGCCTTGTTGGTCGCCGCTGTGGTTTTCAACGATTCTGTGGGCACTGAAACATGCCCACGGAGAACACCATGGCCAGCGCAATCCTCACTTCAGCCAAACACGGCGCCTACCTGGCCATTGCTCTCCTGTGGCGAGGGGATTTATCCCCGTTCCAGTGCGAAGCGCTGGCAGACAATCCTGGGGTCGCGCGCGACCCAACGGGGCGGTGCGACGTTTCGCTAAATCCCCTCGCCACGGTCGATCAGGCTGAGCGTTAGGGAGTTGCTGGCGCATGAAAGGGCACAAATTCTGGTTGCTCGCCATTTTGGCGTTCATGACTAACGGCGCTTCGTTGTTGGGGTTCGGGCAAGGTTCGGCAGGGGCGGTGGCGCGGTCCATCGAAGCCAATCACAACATGGCGCATAACATTCAGACGGCTAAAGCGTTGGGCATGCTGGCTGGCAATCCACCGATGAAACGCCAGGGAGATTTTTTCGGACCGTTCCAGGTGGATTGCTCGGCGTTGCAGATGTGTGAGGTGTTGGCGTAAACACGAATCCTGAGTGCCCTATGGCCTGTGCCATATGCCATATGCCATATGCCATATGCCATATGCCATATGCCATATGCCATATGCCCTATTTATGCCCTGTGCCCTGTGCCCTGTGCCCTGTGCCCTGTGCCCTGTGGCGAGGGGATTTATCCCCGTTGGGTTGCGCAGCGACCCCAAGATTTATTGCCAGTGCTACGCACTGGAACGGGGCGGTGCGACGTTTCGCTGAATCCCCTCGCCACAGTTAGCCTGGCCAGCACAGTCAATACAGGGAGCGCAGCCGAACGCAGGCTTCGCCAGCTGCTACATGTAATTCGGCGTACCTACTTTTGCATCACACCAGTAAACAACGCCGACTCCAGAAACTGCAGCAACCACATCTGCAATCGCGCATAAGACGTCTGCGCAAACCACTCGCGATTCACATGGGCGAACTGCCGCACGAACGGCATCAGTGCCACGTCCGCCAGGCTAGGGTGCCCGGCCAGCAAGTAATCCCGTCCTGCCAGCAACCCATCGAGCTTGCGCAGGAACACCTCGCCTTCGGCGCGATACACCTCCATCGGCTGCTCAGGATAGCGCTCGGCGTACTTGTAGCGATTGAGGTGCACCTTGAACACCTGATCATTCTCTTCAATCAACGTGTCGATCTGCGCCTGGCCCGCCGAATCATCCTTGAGCAGCCAATCCTGCGGATCGTTCTGCGCCAGCGCCCAGCGCATGATCGACAGGCTTTCATCGATCACCTGGCCATCAGCGTTGAGGACCGGCACCGTGCCTTTGCTCGACAACGCGAGCATCTCGGCCGGTTTGGCCCTCAGGCTCACTTCGATAATGTCCACGGCAACCCCCGAGTAACGCAGGGCCATTCGTGCGCGCATGGCGTAAGGGCAGCGGCGGAAGGAATACAGCGTATTCATTTCACCTCCAGCGTACTCAGGCCATTGCCCTGGCGGTGGACCTGGATCTGTACGGGAATCCGTTCATGCATTTCCTGGACGTGAGAAATCACCGCGACCTTGCGACCCTGGGCCTGCAAGCCATCGAGGGCGTCCATGGCCAGTTGCAGGGATTCGGGGTCAAGGCTGCCGAAGCCTTCGTCGATGAACAACGACTCGATCTTCAACGTGCTCGACGCCATCGATGCCAGCCCCAAGGCCAGGGCCAGCGACACCAGGAACGTCTCGCCACCGGACAGTGAATGCACCGAGCGCAATTCGTCGCCCATCTCGGTATCCATCACCAGCAAACCGAGCATGCTGCCGCCGCGTTTCAGGCGATAGCGTCGGACCAATTGGCGCAACTGCACGTTGGCGTGGTGCACCAGCAAATCGAGGTTGTAGGCCTGGGCAATCTTGCGGAAGGTGTCGCCCGTGGCCGAGCCGATCAAGGCACTCAACCGCGCCCAGCGCTGGAACTCGGCGTAGGCCGCGTCAATCTGTTGGGCCAGTGCCTGATTGGCGTTTTGCCGACGCTGGTCTTCGGCCTGTTCTGCGCGCAACTCCGCACATCGATGCTCGCTGGCGGTGAACTGGGTTTGCAGGTCCGCCAGCGCACTGGCCAACTGTTCGGCGTCGAGATTGCCGTTGTGCTGCGCCTGATGATTCAGCAGACGCTGATCCCGCTCCAGCAGCAACACCTTGGCTTGCTCAATGGCTTTTTCGCTTTGCTGCAACCGTTGCCGCAACTCACTGACGTGCTGATCGTCGACGCTTAGCAACGTCTCCAGTCCGCCGTCGTCGAGCTCCGGATGCAGCGCTCGCCAATCGGCAATCTTGCTGCCCAGTTCGCGGTCCTCGGTTTCCAGGGCCGAGAGGCGTTCCTGGTGGGCCTTGAGCTCTGCGGCCAATTGGACCAGCTGCGTGCGCACGGTTTGCAGTTCCTGATGGGCCGTCGTTTCGGCGTTGCGTGCCTGTTCGACGGCAAGATCGAGTTGCTGCTGCCACTGTTCGGCGCTGGTGCGATCGCCCAGTAACTGCGTCAGTTTCTGCTGGCAAGCCTGCTGCTGTTCAGCGAGGGCATTGAACTGCGCCAGCGCGGTTTCCTGCTGCTGAAGGCGGGTGAGCTGGCGATCCTGTTCTTTCTCCAGCACTTGCTGGCGTTGCTGCTGGTCGCTGATTTCATCCCGTTGTTGATCGAGCTGTTCCAGGCGCTGCGCGATCTGCTGGTCCAATTGCATGAACGTTGCGGCCGGTTCATTGCGCAAGGCCTCCAGCGTTTCAGCGGGTAGCAGCGTACTGAAGGCTGTCAGTTCTTCATCCAGGCGCTGGCGATCACTGCTGAGTTCGCGCTGCTGGTTACTCAGGTGTTGAGCGGCTTGCAGGCTCGCCGTTTCGGCAGTGCGCAACTGCTGCGCCAGACGCGCGGCGTCCTGCTGCAGGGTGAGCAGGGCGGTTTGCCGTTGCTCATCCTGGGAGATGCTCTGATTCAATTGGGTGTTTTGCTGTGCCAGCCAGGTGTCGCGCTGATTGGCGTCTCTAGCCAGCAACTGTGTCGACAGCGAGTGCGCTTCGAGGGCCGGCGCCAGGCTCTGACGCTGAGTCTCAAGGTGTTCCTGCTGCTGCAGCAGTTCTTTTTGCTGAGCAATCAGGCCGCCCACTTCCGCACGCAAATCCGTGAGCTTTTCCTTGAGCAGGTCGACGGCTTTCTGGGCGTTGGCCTGCTCGCTTTCATCATGCCGACCCAGACTATGCAGCAGTGCTTCAGGCTGATGATAGGGATGATCCGGGCTGCCACAGACCGGACAGGGCTGGTCGTCCTGCAGCTGTTCGCGCAGTTCTTCAACACTGGCACGGCGGGCCAGCCGCTGACGCTCCAGCAGCTCGCGGGTGACGGTCAGAGTCTGTTCGGCGATGACCAATTCGTGTTTGGTTTTTACCCCGTCCTGGGTCAGCCGATCCCGCTCTTGCTGCACGACAGACTGGCGCTGCTGAAGGTCGGTACCGCGTTTGTCCAGATCCTGCTGACTGGCCCACAGGCGTGTCAGCTCTTCAAAGGCACGCAGTTGCTTGCGGTTGTCCTGCAGCAGATTGCCCAGCAACTGGATCTGTTCGGCCACGGCTTCGGGCTCGGCACCGGCTTCTTTGTAAAGCACTTCCAGGCTCTGCTTTTGCGTGGCGAATTCATCCGCTGCACGGACAGCGCTTTGCTCCAGGGCAGCCAGTTCTGCCTGCCCCTTGTTCAAGCGATTGCCGATCAACATCAGCTGCTGCAGGCGATCCCGGTAAGCGTTCCAGGCATCGCTCAAGGGTGCCAGATGGACGCTTTGTTCGAGTTGTGCGGCAATGCTTTGCAGGCGAGCGGCCACCCGCTCTTGTTGCTCGACCAAACCTTGAATCGTGCTCTGGCCTTGCGCACAGGCTTGGTCCACCTGTTGCTTGAGATCGGCACTGAGGCTCGCGTCTTTAATCAACCGGGCCAGGGCACTCTGCTCCTCGAAGGCCTGGCGCAGTAGCGGCGCGTTGCTGGCATGTTGGTTTTGCGCTTCGGCGCGTGCGGTTTGCGCGGCGCTCAAGGTCTGTTCGAGTTGCCCCTGGCGCGCGGTCAGTTCCGTCTGCTGTTGCAGGTGCTGGCGGATCTGCGCAATCAGCGGGGTGAGCTGCGTGGTGAGTTCGGATTTGCGGGCGAACTGGTGCCGTTGCGGGGCCAGTTGTTCCAGGCGCGTGAGCATCAGGCGCTGGCCTGCCAGGCTTTCCCACTGTTGCTGCGCGCTGTGCAATTGCTCGGCGGCACTTTGCTGCGCGTCTTGCACCAGCCGTAGTTCTTTGAGCCACGCGTGTTGCAACTCCAGTTGCTTGAGTTGCGCCTGCTGGAGTTTGAGTTGCTGCTGAGCCTCGTTGAAGCGCTCATCGAGTTCGGCTCTGGCTTCAGGTGGCAGCGGCGTGACGCCGGTGGCCTGGTCCTGCAGCAGCTTGTGGGCTTCGCGTGCTTCTTTGCTCTTGTCGAACGCGCGGCGGCCGAGACGGGTGTAGAGCGCCGTGTCAGTGAGCTTTTCCAGCAGTTCGCTGCGCTCGTTATCGTTGGCCTTGAGGAACGCGCTGAACTCGCTTTGGGCGAGCAAAACGGCCCGGGTGAACTGCTCGAAGTTCAGGCCGAGAACGGCTTCGAGCTGGGTTTTGAAGTCGACTTTCTGACTGGCCAGCAGTTGGTCCTGATCGATATCGCGCAAGCTCTGGCGGCTGGCTTGCAGCTTGCCACCGGCTTTCTCCCGCGCGCGGTTGGCTTCCCACCGAGCGCGGTAGCGACGGCCATCGATGCCCACGAAATCCACTTCGGCATAGCCTTCACCGGTGCCGCGACGCAACAGTGTGCGCGGGTCGCCGGTGCTGATTTCGCCGTCAGCGTCTGGCGCTTTGGCGGACATCTGGGCATTGCTCAGTCGAGGCACGGCGCCAAACAACGCCAGGCACAAGGCGTCCAGCAAGGTGCTTTTTCCCGCGCCTGTTGGCCCGGTAATCGCAAACAAACCGGCGCTCGCCAGGGGTTCGGCGGTGAAGTCAATTTCAAACGGACCGGCCAGGGAGGCCAGGTTTTTCAGGCGGATCGCGAGGATCTTCATGGCTGTTCGCTCTCCATCTGCACGTCCTGCAACAGCTCGGCAAAGTCTTTCAGCGTTTGCTCATCGACCTCGCTGCCGTAATTGTCCTGCCAGGCGCGGCTGAACAGTTCCTGAGGCGTGAGCTGATCCAGTTCGATCAACGTGGCGCCATCCTCAAGGCCGTCGCGGCTGCCGCTGCCCGCGTATTCCGCAGCGATACGCACCAGTCGCACGGCTTTGCCTTGCAGCGCGGTTTCGACTTGATAGCGCAGGTCGGGCTGCGGCTCATCAAGGCGTACTCGCACTTCCAGCCAGGGCTGGCGCTGGATGTCGGCCAGCAGGTCGATGTTCGGCAGGTCAGCCAGTTGCAGCAGGATGTCCGCCAAGGGGGCAGGGCCGATGCGTTGCAGGTTGACCGCGCGTGGGATGAGTTTGGGTTCGACGCTCACCAGCGTTTCACCCTCGAACACGACGTCGAGAATCTGATGCTGATAGCCGATTTCGGAAAACGACAAGGGAATCGGCGAGCCGCTGTAGCGGATGCGATCTTCGCCGTTGACCTTCTGCGGCTTGTGCAAATGGCCGAGGGCGACATAGCTGATGCTGGGGCCGAACAGGCTGGCGGGCAGCGCTTCGGCATTGCCAATGATCAGGCTGCGTTCCGAGTCTTCGGAAACCGACCCGCCAGCCATGTGCGCATGACTGATCGCGATCAGTGCCTGACCGGGCTTGCGCTTGGCATTCGCCGCCTCGATCAGCCATTCATGCACCTGGCCGATACCGCGTAAATAGTTGTCGCCCAAGTGGGCTCCGGTCACTTCGGCAGGCCGCAGGAATGGCAGCGCGAGGCACCAGGCCACGACCTTTCCTTTCGCGTTCGGCAGCGGCAGCAGCAGGCGTTCGGCATCAAGTTGCCCGTCATCCAGCCACAGCACCCGACCCAGCGCATGAGTGCGCAGACGACGCATCAACGGCGCGGGCAATTCGATACGCGAGCCGGAGTCGTGGTTGCCGGCGATCATGACGATGGTCAGCTTCGGTTGTTGCTCATGGGCGCTGACGATGAAGTCGTACAGGCGTTCCTGGGCTTTGACCGGCGGGTTGACCGTGTCGAAGATATCGCCGGCAATCAACAGCACATCAGGCTGTTCGAGCTTCAGCTGGCGCAGTAGCCACTCGAGAAAACAGCCGTGTTCGAAGTCGCGATCCTGGCCGTGCAGGTTCTGCCCAAGGTGCCAGTCGGAGGTGTGAAACAGACGCAAGGCAAACTCCGTAGGAAAAAAGGTAATGGCCGCGAGGAAAATGGAAGCGGCGAAAAGGCAGAGAGTTTACTGGCAAACGGATGGGATGTGGTCGGGCACCCCGGCTTTCAGCCACGACAGCCGCCACATCAGGACGCAGCAGGCCTATTTCGGATACAGCGGCGGCAATCCAGTGTCACCCACGGGATCGTGAACCCGTTCCGCAATGGGGATCGCCCGAATCGCCCGCCACAAATCGTCACCTTGCCAGTGCTGCCCGGTCTCGCTATACAGCGCGCCATTCAACCCGTCGAGGGCATCGGACAACGGCACGAAGCGCGCGGCCATATCGGCCAGGGTTTCCGGTTGTTGCCGGGCCCAGGCATCGAGTGCCTGGCGAGTGGCGTGAGAGTCGTTGGCCTGGCAGGCGCGCTTGAGGTCGTCAAGTACGGTGCGCGGGCTGGGGCCGGTTTGCGCAGCGCGCAGGATGGCGGGTTGCCAGCGGGCACGCCACCACAGGCCAAAGCCGAGCAGGGTGGTGCAGGCGAGGATCAGCGTGCTGAGTTTCCACCACCAGAGGGTTTCGCTGTCGCCGGCCATGACTTGTGGGGTGCTGGCGGGGGTATCGACCACCAGGCTTGGATTGTTCGCTACCTGAAGTGTCTGCGCCGGCAGGCTGGTGTGTTCCAGATGGTCTTCGAAGGTGTTCCACCAGATCACGTCCACCGCCGGCAACTCGATTTCACCGCTACGGGTTGGCACCAGGGCTTCGCGCTCCTCACGGCTGCCGACCAGGCCACGCTCGGTATTTTCGTTACCGAGCACCGCCTGATCCGGATAGCGACGCAAACCATTGACGTCGGTGGCCGGTAGCGGCGGCAATTGCGAACTGGCCAGGCCTTCGACTTTCAAGGTCAGGCTGCGGGTCAGGGAGTCGCCCACCTGGGCATGCTCCGGGTCCGGGTTCCAGTTTTCACTCAGGCTGATACTGCGCGCCGGCAGCCAGGCTGCATCGGTTGGGTAGCTCGCAGGTTTGGCCTTGACGTTGAGCATGATCTCGGCGGAAGCGACGCGCATCATCTTGCCGGATTTCGGTGCCTGGCCATCTGCCTCTTGCGCGGGTTGTGCGTCAACCAGCGTGGCGCTGAAAACCTGGGCCGGGATGGTCAATTCGCCGCTGTGTTGCGGGTAGATCGCGTAGCGCATTTCGATCACACCGTGGCGCAACCCATTGATGTCTTTCTCGTAGGTTCGCGAATCGCCCAGGGCTTCGATTCGCGCATCGGGAATCTGCAAGGGCGTCAGGCTGCTGTCGTCGTAGAGCGACACCGAGTGGTAGATACGCAGGGTCAGGATCGCCTGGGCCTGGACGTACACGCTGGGTTGATCGAGGCTGGCTTCGAGGAAGACCGGGCTCAGCTTCTTCGGGCTGTCCTGGTTTTCGCTTTCGAGCACTTGCACGGTGAGCGGCTGGCTCTGCACATCGCCCAGTTGCAGCGGCGGAATCTCCACGCTGCCGTTTTGGCGAGGCAGCAGGGTGATGATCCAGCGAGTGGTGGCCTGATTACCATCGTTCAACGTGGTCAACTGGTTGACCTGGCGGGTGCCACGGACTTCGAAGGCAGGTTCCAGTGGTGTCAGGTCAGGCTTGCCAAACTGCGTCACATCGCTGGATTCCAGTGTCAGTTCCACCGTTTCGCCGGTGTTCAGGCGACTGCGGTCAACACTGGCCACCAGTTCCGCAGCCTGGACCTGAACGGTGCCGATCAGCAGGGCTGGCAACAGTGCAAGCATGAAGACGGTGAAGCGGGTCATCGAGTTTTTCCCTGATCCTGATGTTGTTGCTGTTCGTACCAGAATTTGCGTCTGAGCAATTCACCCGGGTCATCCGGAATTTTGCGCAGCCATTGCTCAAGTGCCTGACGCTGCTCACCATCGATCGTGTCGCTGGCGGGACGCAACGGTGGCGTGGTGTGTTGTTCGTCCCCCAGTTCGCTGCCCGGGATTTCATTGGCGCCGGGCTTCGGCGGCGTCGTGGACGGTTCTTCTGCCTCTGAGGTGGCCTGCTGCGCCTCGGTTTTGGAATCGCCTTCGGTCGCTGGTTGAGTGGCCGCGCCGGGCGGTGGTTCCTGCTCCGCGGGCTGAGCTGGCTCATCCGGCTTTTTTTCCGGTTCCTCGGGCGGTGGCGTGTTTTTCTGCTTGAGCAGACTTTCCACCAGCGCCTTGTTGGTCAAGGCCGGGCGCAAATCCGGTTGTCGCTCCAGTGCCTGGTCATAGGCATCCAGCGCGGCTTCCAACTCACCACTTTTTGCCAAGGCGTTGCCACGATTGTAGTGGGCGTGAGCGTCGCTGCCTTGGGCAAACCGCTGGGCGGCGCCACTGTAGTCGCCGGCTTCGTAAAGCGCCACACCTTGCCATTGTGGGTCTTCAAAATGCTGCGCCGCGTCAGCCGGTCGTTTTTGCTTGAGCAGGTGCAGGCCCTGCTGATCGGGGCGCAACCACAGGTCCTCGAAGTCGAAGGCGTAGCTCGGTTGGGGCATCAGGAACAGTAGCGGCAGGCAGAACAACCAGCCGCGCCGTCCAGCACAGGCCGCCAGAAAAAGGAGCGGTAACAGCAGCCAGTAACCCTGATCGGCCCAGGTGTCGAGGCGCAAGGTCTGGCCGTCGTCACGCAGCATCCGAGGCCCATCGAACAAGCCGAGGGCACGCAGGTCTGCATCGTCCAGACGGGCGTGACGATAGTGCCCATCCACGGCGTCGGCGAAGGCTTTCAGGCTCGGCTCGTCCAGACGCGGCACCAGAATCGCGCCTTGTTCGTCCTTGAGGAAACTACCGTCCTCCTGGGTGATCGGCGAACCGTCGGCGGTACCAATGCCGAGCATCAGGAACTGCGTGGACTTGCCATTGAGTGCCTGCCGAATGCCTTGACGTTCCTGTTCGGTCAGCGAAGCGCCGATCAACAGGATTCGCCCGTCACCCAGCGCGCCCTGATTCAGCAGCGCGAGGGCCTTGATCACCGCCAGATCGGCGCGATGACCAGGCTCGGGCATCAATGAAGGCTTGAGCGCATCCAGCAGGTTGCGGCTGGTGGCCAGGTCGTCCGACAGCGGCACCAGTGTGTGCGCACTGCCGGCGTAAACGACAATTGCGGTCTGCGCATCGCTGCGGTGTTGCAGCAGGTCGAACACCTTGCGCCGCGCTTGTTCGAGGCGGTTTGGCGTCACGTCGGTGGCGAGCATTTCCGGGGTCAATTCCAGCAGCACCACCATCGGGTCGGCCGGTTTCTGGCTGGTTTGTTCGACACGCTCCCAGCTTGGCCCCAGCAGCGCCAGCAGTGTCAGCATCCACGCCACGCCCAGGGCGACCCACGGCAGTTTGCTGTCGCGTCCATTACCGCCGCTGAGCAACGCCGCGTGGAAGGCGGGTGGCAGAATCATCTGCCAACGCCCGGCACGCTTTTGCCGGTGCCAGAGTTGCCACAGCAGCCAGCCGAGCAGCGGCAACAGCAGCAGCCACGCCGGGCGGAACCAGAAAGGCCAGAGCGCGCTCATCGGCGTCTCCGCAGACGCAGTCGTTTCAGGCGCTGGCGCCAGTCAGGGAGTTGCGTTTGCAAAAACAGATCCTTGGTAAACAGTCGCTGCAGCGGATTGTTCGGCCAGCGCTCACGGGCCACCAGCAGCATGCTCAATAGTAAAGCCAGGGCCAGCGGCCAGTGGTAGAGCGATTGCGCGGGACGTGCCTGGGTCGGTTGTTGTGTCACCGGTTCCAGTGTGTCGAGGGTGTCCTTGATCGCTTGCAGTTCTTTGCCATCGTGGGCGCGGAAGTATTGTCCTCCGGTGACCTCGGCGATGGCCTTCAAGGCGGGCTCGTCGAGGTCCAGGCTCGGGTTGACCCCGAGGAAGCCCAAGGTGCCGCTTTCCTCCGGGTCCGCGCCAATGCCGATCGGGTAGATTTTTACCCCTTCGTTGGCCGCCAGGCGTGCCGCTGTCAACGGGTCGATTTCTCCGCCATTGTTGGCACCGTCGGTGACCAGGATCAGCACGCGGCTCTGGGCCGGGCGCAGGCGCAGGCGTTTAAGGGCCAGGCCGATCGCATCGCCAATGGCCGTGTTCTTGCCGGCAATACCGATTCGCGCTTCGTCGAGCCACACCCGCACCGTGCGGCGGTCAAACGTCAGGGGCGCTTGCAGGTAGGCCTGACTGCCGAACAGGATCAGGCCGACGCGGTCGCCTTCGCGACCTTCAAGAAAGTCACCCAACAAGTGCTGGACCAGGGATAGACGGCTGACGTCCTCGTCCTTCCAGCGCATGTCGGGGAAATCCATGGAGCCGGACACGTCCACGGCTACCAGCAGATCCCGGCCACTGGCGGCAATTGGCAGCGGCTCCCCAAGCCATTGCGGGCGCGCCGTGGCGATCAGCAGCAACAGCCACAACAAAATGAACGGTGCTTGCTGGCGCCAGGCCGGTAGATTGGCCCGGGCACGGCGTCGCGCCAGGCCTTCGAGGTCGCTGAGAAAGCTGACTTTGAGTGCCGGCTCGCCACTGTCAGCAACGGGCAGCACGACCCGCATCAACCACGGCAGCGGCAGCAGGGCAAAGATCCACGGCCAGGCGAACTCAAACATGCTTGCGAATCCAGGTGTCGACGGCTTGAGTGAGGCCGGCGATGGCCTTGTCGTCGAGTTTGCATTCGGGTTTGTAGGCGCCTTCCACCAGCACCATCCAGCGCGTCAGCCCGGCGGCGGGGCAGCGGTTGTCGAGAAAGGCCAGCCATTTACGCCCATTGAGGGTGTGACTCTGGCTGTAGGGGTAATGGTTGCGGCACAGGCGTTTGAGCAAGCCATTGAGCTGTTGCAACCAGGCACCGGCAGGCGCGCCGTCATACGGTTTGGGCATCAGCGCCAGTTCAGCCAGGGCGGCGAGGCGCACCGGGTCCAGCGGTTGTTCGGCGCGAACGATCGGACGCTTGTCTGGAATCAAACGGCGCAATTGCCACAGGCCGAAACCCATCAGGGGTATCAGGAGCAACAACAGCCACCAGCCCGGTGCCGGTGGCCAGAAGCTGATCGGGGGCGGTGTGATCAGCGGTTGCAGTTGATCGAGGCTGCTCATCGACCTTTCCCCGGTTTCTGCGGGTTGAGGTACTCGCGCAGTTGCTCGACCATCTCGCTCTGGGTGCTCAGCGGCATGAGCAATACCCGCAGCTTCTGCGCCAGCAGTTCCCAGCGAGCAATGCGCGCTTCAGCCTGGGCCCGGTAGCTCTGGCGCAGGTCGAAATTCAGCGTGTCGAGCTCCAGTTGCGCGCCGCGTTCGGCGAAACGCAGCATGCCGGCAGCGGGGAGGGCGTGATCGAGCGGGTCCGACAACGGCAGCAGTAACAGGTCGCAATGCCGTGACAGCAGGCTCAACTGCTGCTCGGAACCCTCGGTCAATGCGCGTTCGTCGCAGATGACGATGACCAGGCTGCCGGGACGCAGCACTTCACGGGCACGGCGCAGGGCCAGGTTCAGCGCATCGCGGTTGGTTTCGCCTTCGGTGTGCAGGGACTGATTCACGCGCACCAGACGGTTGAGCAATTGCAGCAGGCTCTGTTTGCTGCGCCGCGGCTTGATCTCGTAATGCTCGTTGTCGCCGAACACCAGTCCACCCACTCGATCATTGTGTCCGAGGGCAGCCCAGCCAATCAGGCTCGCCGCTTGGGCGGCCAGTACCGATTTGAACATCAGGCCGGAACCGAAAAACAGCCGGCGGCTCTGTTCGACCATGATGAAAATCGGGCGCTCGCGTTCTTCGTGGAATAGCTTGGTGTGCGGCTCCTGGGTGCGGGCGGTGACTCGCCAGTCGATGGTGCGCACATCGTCGCCGGCTTGATAAACCCGCACCTGATCGAAATCCACGCCACGGCCGCGCAGCTTGGAGTGGTGCAGGCCGATCAACGGGCTGCGCTGGCTCGGCGTGGAAAACAGCTGCACTTCACGCACGCGGTGGCGCATCTCGATCAGTTCGGCGAGGCTGACTCGGATACCCGGCTCGGGCGGCAGGAGGGTGTTCATCGGGGTCAAGCGACGGCTACGACGTCGAGAATCCGCTGGACCACCCGGTCCTGGTCGATGCCGGCGGCTTCAGCTTCAAAAGAGAGAATGATGCGGTGGCGCAACACGTCGAACAGCACTGCCTGAATGTCTTCGGGGCTGACGAAGTCGCGACCGGCCAGCCAGGCATGGGCCCGGGCACAGCGGTCCAGGGCAATCGAACCGCGCGGGCTGGCGCCGTAAGCGATCCACTCGGCCATTTCCGGATCGAACTTGGCCGGGGTGCGGGTGGCCATGACCAGTTGCACCAGGTATTCCTCCACGGCATCAGCCATGTACAACCCAAGGATTTCCTTGCGCGCCGCGAAGATGGCTTGCTGGCTGACGCGGCGCTCAGGCTTGGTTTCGCCATTGAGGGCTTCACCGCGTGCCTGTTGCAGGATACGGCGCTCAACGGCCGCGTCCGGGAAACCGATTTTCACGTGCATCAGGAAACGGTCGAGCTGGGCTTCGGGCAGTGGGTAGGTGCCTTCCTGCTCGATGGGGTTCTGCGTCGCCATCACCAGAAACAGCGGCGACAGTTCATACGTGCTGCGCCCGACACTGACCTGGCGCTCGGCCATGGCTTCCAGCAGCGCCGACTGAACCTTGGCCGGCGCACGGTTGATTTCGTCCGCAAGCACCAGGTTGTGGAAGATCGGCCCTTGCTGAAACACGAAACTGCCGGTTTCCGGACGATAGATTTCCGTGCCGGTGATGTCGGCCGGCAATAGGTCAGGCGTGAATTGAATGCGGTGGAATTGTGCTTCGATGCCTTCGGCGAGTTCTTTAATGGCCTTGGTCTTGGCCAGGCCAGGGGCGCCCTCGACCAACATGTGGCCGTCTGCAAGCAGGGCGATGAGCAAGCGCTCGATGAGTTTTTCCTGGCCGAGAATCTGCGTTGAAAGAAAGGTTCGCAGCGCGAGCAGCGCTTCACGATGTTCCATCGATGACTGTTCCTGGAAAGGGTGACCGAAGACGTTCTGATAACGCCAGGGCTGGGGGCGTTACTTTAATGCATGGCGGGGGGTGGCGACTAACGGCTTTTTGCTTGAAATGCGGGGATTTGAGCTCTGTCCCGCGTCTGCGCTGGAAAATCAACAAAACCGCGCCCGTGTTACTTCTCCGTTTGAAGGTCGCTGAGCAGGTGCTTGATCGCTGATCGCTGGACGAGTTCACACCAGGGCCCGTCCCCAACGATCACTCCATTCTGCATCACGATGACTCGATCAAAACGGTCTAGGCTTGAGACATCATGGGTTACACAAATCAGACCGCGCTGATCAAACGTATCGAATAGGAGGTCCCATACGACGTTGGCCAGTTGCGGTTCAATCGAAGCGCTTGGCTCGTCGAACAGATTGAATTGCCCTGGCTTGTTGATCAAGCGCAGCAATCACAGGCGTTTGGCTTCGCCGCCGGAAATGTTGGAGGCGTTTTCGCTAATGTTGCGATGGGACGCGATTTCCTCAATGCACAGTCGTGATATCGCTTGCATCAGATTGGGTGATGCTTCCGTTCCGAACAAAACTGACTCCCTGAATGTTCCCTCCAAAAACCGGGGCTGCTGAGGGCAGTATCTCAATGCATTCAGATGGGTTTTCGGGTTCAGAGTGGAAATCGGTACTCCGTCAATGATTAGCTGATTTCTAATCGAACTATCCAGCCCGGCGAGCGCTTCCAGCAAGGTGGATTTTCCCGCACCACTGGGGCCGGTAATTGCTACAGACTGAGTTTGTTTGAATGACAGTGTTTTCCTGATGGACAACCGAACCTCAGCACCTTCAGTCACCGCGCACGGATGCAGCTGCAGTGATGAAGCCTCCTTGAACGTGACATTCATCAGTCGTTCACAATGATCAAAATCGGGTAGCGTCAACAATTCATGAAGTCGACGCTGGTCTGCAAGGAATTGATCCAGAACCCTATAACCTTCCGTCAATGCAGCCACATTGAGCAAAAAACTGCCTGCAATCGAAAAAATGGCAACCAGTTCCCCGACGCTGATGCTCGGCTGCCCCGAAAGTTGATCAACTACACCCCATGCCAGCAATCCGCCCGTTGAGAGGCTGATGAACAGAATTCTGGCTGCGCTCAAAAGTCCACTCGAGGTCGTAGCCGTCACCGCTGCCTGCGAATAGCGCTCAAAGGCCCGGTTCAATGGTTGCATTGCCATAGATTCTGCATTTTCAAGTTTTATAGCTTTGCCAGCGCCAAGGGTGTTGAACAAAAGAGCGCTGAGTTCATCTTCTTGCTCGTTGACCGTATCAATATGTTTTCTGCGCCATCTGATAATTTTGTGGGTGAATACTAGATAAACGACACCGAGTCCGGTCATGGCGAGGAATACTTCTGCGCCTCCCATATATAAGAATGCACTGCCAACGATCAGGAACTCGATGAAAATTGGAACGCCTGTGGTGACGAAGAAGGTGAGTAATTGTTCGTGAGCCGTTATTCCTCGCTCCACTGATTTTATGAATAGACCAATTCGCCACGAACTAAATTGCACAAACTCTTTGCGCATCAATTCTGCCAACCACTTGATAGAGGCGTTCAGTACAATGTTTTGGACCAGCCTTGAAAGAAAAAACGTTTGCAAAGGACTAACGATGGCGTGGATGAAGCCAGCGAGAACAAGGCCTGCGGTGAACGCTAGTAACGTGTAGTGGGTTGCACCGATGCCGCTGTAGAGAGCATCAACTATTTTTCCTAGTAGCAGGGGAGGGGCGAGAACTATCAGTTTTAGTATTATTAGTGTGGTAATGGTCGAAACAAGTAATGCAGTATGTTTTTGGCAGGCGGATTTAATTAGAGTGAGCATGGGGTGCATGGCGGCTGTCCATTATTTTACGTGCGTTAAGTTAATTACCCCGCAGGATATGTTGGGGTGCAACGAGCAGCCCATTTCTGATAATGTTGAATCGTTCAAGGCCAGGGATATATGTTGGGTAGACTATGCTTTCGTCAATTAGCAGGCGCCTCACTTGCGAGTTTTTTTCGCAAGTGGCTAATTAATAGCAGGATGGTTGTTGGTGAGCTAGATCAGACCTTCCGATACTGATGTAGTTGAGCTCTTGTCATCAGGTAGGAGAAAACGAGTGATATTTATGTTCTCGCTCGTTTCAGAGTGTTTATCCTTTAAATACAATAAGTTATGTTGTTTAAGATGTTCGCGAGGGTATAAGTGTTTTGCTCGATGTCGAGTTGTTTTTGAATGTTTTTTGTCGGCTCTCGCTGAGATATTGATAGGCGCGACAGAGTAAAGATCAAAGGATCGTCGTCCATTTCTGCCATTGCGGCCTCAAGCGATTCTGTTTTCACGACGGGGTACTTCGCGCTGGGGCGCGCAGCCACTTCAAAGTAACCCGCCGTAAATGGTCGCAAACCATCAGCGGTCGCTACCACAGAAATAGATAGGCGCCCGCTGCCATCACAAACGTTAGTTCTTGAAGCTGGAGTGCTTGCGCCCTTGGTCAAACAACGCAAAAACCACTACCAGCACCCCCGAAATCAGCAGAATCACCGCCACGCCATCGGTGGAATGGGTCGCCGAATTCGCCACCAGCGCCAGGCCGCCCAGAGGCGCCAGACCACCGGCGATCGCTGTACCGACTTCACGACCGGTACCAAACCCCGAAGAGCGGGTCTGGGTCGGAAACTGGCGGCTAAGGAACGAGCCTTGGGGGGCAAACATCATGGGGGCGAGAATCCCGGTGCCGATGGCGATGGCCAGATAGATCATCAGCGGCTCGCCGGTGTTGAGCAGGGTCAGGAATGGATAGGCGAACAGCGCTGAGCACACACCGCCGAGCATCAGTACCTTCTTGCTGCTCCACTTGTCGCAGAGCCAGCCGAAGCACGGCACGGCAACGATTGCCACCAGGCTGGCGATGGTGACTGACAACGCGGTGACGTGGGCTTCGACACCTTTGAATTGGGTCAGGTAGGCCAGGGAAAAGGTTTTGAAGATATAGCTCAGGGCGTTGTAGCCAATCGCCACGAACAGCACCACCACCAGGCCCTTCATGTCATTCCTGAACAGCAGTTTAAGCGGCGATACCTGTTCTTTGGCGGCGGTCGTGTCGAGTTCCTTGAATTGCGGGGTTTCCGGAATGCTGCGACGAACCCACAGGCCAACACCCACCAGCACGATGCTGCAGATGAACGGAATGCGCCAGCCGCCGGACAACAGAAACTCGTTGCCATTCATGGTCAGCACGTAGACGGTCAGCGACGATAGCAGCAAGCCCAGGTTCAGGCCCAAGGCAGGCCAGGCGCCCTGGCTGCCGCGCTTGCCTTCGCTGGCATGCTCGTAGGACGTGACGGCTGCTCCGGAGAGTTCGGCACCCGCGCCCAGACCCTGGATGATCCGTACCAGCACCAGGATGATCGGTGCCCAGATGCCAATCGAGGCATAGCTGGGGATCAGTCCGATCAGGGTGGTGCACACGCCCATCATGCAGAAGGTGATGACCAGCACTTGCTTGCGGCCAAAACGGTCGCCCAGGTAGCCGAACAGGATGCCGCCAAACGGGCGGGCGATGAAACCGATGGCAAAGGTCGAGAAGGCCAGCAGTGATGCGACCGCCGGATTGCTCGGATCAAAGAAGATCTTCGAGAAGACAATCGCCGCCATGGTGGCGTACAGATAGAAGTCATACCACTCCAGCATTGAGCCGAAGATTGTTGCGGCAGCCACCTTGCGCAGGCGTTTCTGCTTTTGGAGCGGAGTTTCCGGGGCGGTCGGGGCCGCTTGATGTACAGACATCGATGATTTCCTTTGGTCTTTGTAGTTATTTTTAAGGGTGATGGCACCCGTGCAGCGGGGTTCAGCGACTGGTAAGAATTTTGTCGGCGATCATCTGGCCGATTGGAATGGCCGAGGTCGCGGCCGGCGAGGGGGCATTGCACACGTGCACCATGCGCGGCGTCTCGGCGAACAAAAAGTCGTGGACCAGGGTGCCGTCTCGCATCACCGCCTGGGCGCGGATTCCGGCTTCATAGGGCAGCAGGTCATCGACTTCCAGCGATGGGCAGTACTTGCGGCACTGCTCCAGGTAGCCGCGTTTGAACAACGAGTTCTTCATTTCCGTGGTGCCGGAGCCGAGGTTGTTCCAGATGGTTTTCCAGAAGCCCGGAAAGCCCGCGTACTCGGCGACGTCGCGCCAGTTGATCGAAAACTTGCGGTAGTTCTCCCGACCCAGGCCGAGTACGGCATTGGGGCCGACCGTGACGCTGCCATCGATCATCCGTGTCAGGTGCACCCCGAGGAACGGCAGCTCCGGGTCGGGAATCGGGTAGATCAGGTGGTTGACGATCTCGTTTCTGGACGCTGGCAGGCGGTAGTACTCGCCACGAAACGGAATGATCTGATGGTCGATCTTGACCCCAGCCATTCTCGCCAGCCGGTCGGACTGCAAACCGGCGCACGCCACCAGTTGCCGGGCCTGCCAGACCTGGTCGAGGCTGCTGACGGTGACGCTGTCGGCGCTCTCGCGGATCGCAGTGACGCTGGTCTGCAGGTGGATTTCGCCGCCCGCGGCCACGATTACCCGGGCCATGGCCTGGCACACCTGGCGATAGTCGACAATCCCGGTGGCATCGAGAAACAAGCCGCCGAGACCGACGATGTTCGGTTCGCGGCGGCGCAGTTCGGTGGCATCCAGTTGCTCGACTTTCAAACCGTTCTGTTTCGAGCGCTCATACAGGGCATGCATGCGGCTGACTTCCAGCGGTGTCGAGGCCACCAGCAACTTGCCGCAGACGTCGAATTTGATCCGGTGCTCGGTGCAGAACGCCTTGGTCGCTTCCGCGCCGCGCTTGCACAGGTCGGCCTTGAGGCTGCCAGGGGCGTAGTAGATGCCGGCGTGGATCACGCCACTGTTATGCCCGGTCTGGTGTTGCGCGAGCATCGGTTCCTTTTCCAGGATCAGTAAGGAGGCGCCGGGCTGGCGCTCGAGCAGTGCCATGGCAGTGGCGAGGCCGACGATGCCGCCGCCGATGATGCAATAGTCATAGATCATGCAGGTGTCACCTTGAATTGCTGGCAGAGAGTCTGCTTATCAGGTTGTCAGACAAAGTAATTGGTAAAAAAGACGCTCAATCGCAGCGTCCTCGGTGCAGCCGGAAATCAGTCGATGCTGGGAAGGTCAATCATCAGGCGTTTGGCAGCTGCGCGCAGGTGCGCTTCAGCACAGGCGGCCGCTTGGTGACGGTCTCCTGCCGCAATGGCGTCGTACAGCGCCTGGTGCTCGCGTCCAGCATCGGCGGAGCCGCCCACTGAGTGCGCTGCGGAGTTTTCCCAGGCGGTACGTCGGGCTTCGGCCAGTTGGCCGCGCAGGAAATCGTGGAACGCGACGAAATAGTCATTCTTGCTGGCGTCGGCAATCGCCCGGTGGAACTCGACGTCGGCCAGGGCCGCTGCGGCGAAGTCGCTGCGGTTGTCATGCATTTCCTGCAAGGCGGTGCGCATGCGCAGCAGGTCCGCTTCGTCACGGCGCTGCGCGGCGATGGACGCGGCCTGGGTTTCGGTCCACAGGCGCATTTCGAACAACTGCACCAGGTCTGGCTTGCGGCCTTTCTGGCTGGGAAACCGAAACACCGTGCCGCTGGGATTCTGGGAAATGAAAGAGCCCAGACCCCGGCGGCTGACCAGAATGCCATCAGCCTTGAGCTGAGCCACGGCCTCACGCACCACCGAGCGGCTGACATTCAACTGTTCGGTCAATTGTTGTTCGGTGGGCAGGCGCGATTCGGCAGTCAGCCGGCCGGATTCGATTTCTTCGCGGATGGCATTGACCACTCGTTCAACCAGGGAGTCGGGGCGCTGTAGCTGAAGCATGAGAAGTGTGGCTCGCAGATCAGGTTGTCAGACAATGCCAGTGGGCTTATTTGTTGTCAAGAAACTGCAGGCTTCCGGGAATCGGCTCAGCGGACGATCATTCTTGGAGCTGTCAGACCAGCTCGCTGATATAGGTCCCCGTCCCCTTGAGAATGTTCTGCAAGGTTTCTTCCACTTCCGCCAGATCGCCGGCATCCGTGCTGTGAGTAATTTCCAGCGAATCATCGCCATTCAACGCATCCGCATCCGCTGCGGCAATCTCGATCAGCAGGCGGGTAGGGCTGAGAGTGACTTTTACGCCGTCGAGGGTGGACGGTTCGCCGTCGAGGGTGATCTCCAGTTCGTCCTCGTCCGGGTAGCGGGTCATCAGGAACATATCGCCCTGATCGCTGTGGCAGGCGAGCATGGCCATGTTGTCTTCTTCGTCATCGCATGGGTTGACGATCAAGAGGGAGGTGGTCATTTGCATGTGAGAGGTCCTGGCGCTGGGCGCGGTGTTGGCAGGAAAAGCGCGATTTTGCCAGCATCGGGATTTTTTTGCTGAAACGCGTTGAACCTAGCAGTTCTGTTAGTTGCCGTGTTTGGCAAAACCTTCGACAGTGAAGGGCGTCCCTGGTCATGTTTTTTCGGAGTGCCCATGTCGCGCCAGCAGCAAACCCCGCTTATCCGCTATCGATACGATGCGCTGGATCGTTTATCGAGCCATCGCCAATTGGACAACTCCGATTGCCAGCGCTTCTATTGCGCAAGTCATTTGGTCACCGAGGTTCAAGGCGATGAGCATATTTCAATCGTTCAAAATGGCGATCAATTGCTCGCGCAGCAACGGCTTCACGGCGGTGAGGTCGATAGTGCCTTGATTGCTGCGGACCAGCAGCGTTCTGTACTTCACGCGCTTCGAGCGAGGTGCATGCGAACCGTTGCGTACTCTGCTTACGGTCATCGGGTTGTTGACAGTGGTTTGAGCAGCTTGTTGGGCTTCAATGGGCAGCGACCGGAACCGGTGACGGGGCATTATTTGTTGGGTAATGGTTATCGTGCGTTCAACCCGGTATTGATGCGGTTCAACAGCCCCGATAATTTTAGTCCGTTTGGAAAGGGTGGGCTGAATTCGTATGCGTATTGTCAAGGAGATCCAATAAATCGAAGTGATCCAACGGGGCATTTTTTTTCTGCGCTCAGTCAGTATCTTTCAAAGGTTTCAGCGATGGCCAGATCTTTTGAACTTGGTATTAAACTTAAAGCTGTTAAGAATGTAACGCGGCTCTCCGAAGGCATTTATACATTTGAAGATGTTTACAAGGGCCGCTCAAGGCTTACCTTCGACGGACATTATTTTCAAGGGGAGGTGGGAGAAGGCTTTAGTGTATTAGAACTGCATGATCTCGCCAGGCGACAGGGTGTCGATGTTCAAAAATATGACTATGTTCGGATGGTGGTTTGTCATTCGGCAGATGTAGAAAAAAACATCTATGGTATAGCGGATATTTCTTTTGCTGAAGGGTTTAGTCAATTGGCAAAGCGTCCGGTTAAAGCCTATGAAGGGGTAGTGGGTGCTATCAGTACTGGAGGCGTGTTCGAAGGCCTAAAAGTAGGTGAGACTTACGCGGGTCCCTATTACTTCGGAATTGCAAAGGATGCTGGCGCTCTCGTACGGTATGGTGCGCAATATCGGCCGGTCCACTTTGCAGGTCTAGATCGTTTAAATACAAATGTGAGAGGCGATTAACCATGTCTATTGAGCCTTAATAAAAACCGGTACTCAATGTTGATTGAAAGACGAGTGCGTTTCTCCCCCCGATCTCAATTTTTCGGAGTGCACATGTCGAGTGGTTTGGCAGAAAATGCAAAGGTAGACAAAAAGCCTTCTATTCTGAAGGCGTTATCATTCCCATCAGTCATTTCTGGTGCAGCCATACCATTTGTATGCTCATAAATAGTCCAAAACTGCCCCCCGGCTGCTAGTGTTAGTCGATGCTCCACCACCAAGCTGCATACCGATGACCGAATATGTCGCAGCACCGCAAGCACGGGCCTTGCCGCACTGGGTAAGCTGCGCATCGAATGGATACCCGTAAAAACCTTGCGCAATCGATCGCCCAGGCGTTTTTGCAG